>Ga0255756_1000752_pt1 | contig 38537 bp, 32 predicted proteins | sample 011ome_20_FD_179956 | JGI IMG/M metagenome (GOLD analysis project Ga0255756, IMG submission 179956) | Coastal salt marsh microbial communities from the Groves Creek Marsh, Skidaway Island, Georgia - 011509CT metaG (version 2) | ecosystem: Environmental > Aquatic > Marine > Intertidal zone > Salt... | reverse complement strand
TCACAACGCTGGTCATACGCTGGTGATTGAAGGCCAAGTGTATAAGCTTTCGCTTTTGCCCTCTGGCATCGTTCGAGGCGGAAAATTATCGGTGATCGGCAATGGCGTGGTGCTGGATCCCTGGCATCTGCGCGAGGAAATTGCCAAATTGTCGGGCCAAGGTGTCGAGATTAACCCTGAAAACTTGATGGTGGCGGAAAATACCCCTTTGATTCTGCCCGTTCACGGAGAATTAGACCGAGCCCGCGAAACGCAAAATAACGTGGCGAAAATTGGAACAACAGGCCGAGGTATCGGCCCCGCCTACGAGGATAAAGTTGGACGGCGCGCGATACGCGTTGCAGATCTGGCCGATCCGGCCACGCTTGAAACGCGCGTCGATCGTATGTTGCAGCATCACGATACATTGCGCCGTGGTATGGGGCTGCCCGAAGTTGACCGCACAGCTTTATTGGCCGCGCTGCAGGAAATTGCGCCAAGCGTGCTAAAATTCGCGGCGCCCGTCTGGAAAGTTTTGGCAGAAAAGCGCAAAGCAGGGCATCGCATTTTATTTGAAGGCGCGCAGGGCAGTTTGCTTGATATTGATTTTGGAACCTATCCTTTTGTAACTTCGTCAAATGTGATCGCAGGTCAAGCGGCGACAGGATCCGGCGTTGGGCCAGGGTCCATTGATTTTGTTCTGGGCATTGTTAAAGCCTATACCACCCGCGTGGGTGAGGGGCCATTTCCCACCGAGCTTGACGATGCGGATGGGCAGCGTTTGGGAGAGCGGGGCCATGAATTTGGCGTTGTCACGGGGCGTAAGCGCCGCTGCGGCTGGTTTGACGCCGCCCTCGTACGCCAAACTTGCGCCACCTCCGGCGTGAGCGGCATCGCCTTTACAAAACTGGATGTTTTGGACGGGTTTGAGACCTTGAAAATCTGTACAGGCTATACGCTTGACGGCACCCAATTGGATTATTTGCCGACAGCTGCGGATGAGCAGGCCCGCTGCGTTCCAATCTATGAGGAAATGGCAGGTTGGAGCGAAAGTACCGAAGGCGCGCGCAGCTGGGCAGATTTGCCCGCCAACACAATTAAATACGTGCGCCGCGTGGAAGAGTTGATAGGGTGTCCAGTTGCGCTAGTTTCAACTTCACCCGAACGGGATGACACGATTTTGGTGACAGATCCTTTCGCGGATTAAAACGGTTTAGGTTTGGCTAACAGGGAGATAGGATTTGGCGTTAAGTTATAAAGTTCGGCGGCGCTGGTCATTATTTGTGTTGGTGATTGGATTGCCACTTTACGTGGTGGCGGCGGTTAATCTGGTTGGCGTCTTTGAGCGCCCCTCAATCTTTGTTGAGCTGCTTGTCTATGTGGTGCTTGGGGTGGTTTGGGCGTTTCCATTGCGGTTTATATTCCGTGGTATCGGACAAGCTGATCCCGATCAGGATGATGCGCTATAGCGCGGCTTTGAACCGCGAATTACCGGCATAGCCGGATGTTGTGACGCCGCCTGAAGGCAGGTGTAAACGCAGGGCTGCGGGTATGAACTTGCGCTGATGGTTTTTGCCGAAAGATGATCTGAAAAAGGGATGATCCCGATGGAGCCGCAATTTTCTTATCCGCATCCGGTCACGTTGGTTGGCGCCGCGCCGCTTGCTGCGGATCTGCTGCGCTTTGCGCTAAATTTTGCTCCCAAAGCGATTGCCGCAGATGGGGGGGTGAACCATTTGCGCGCCCTTGGCGTTGACCCGCTGGCGGTGATTGGAGATATGGATTCTGTTGCTTTGGAACACCAGCAGCTGTGGGAGCGTAACCTATTTTTTCCAATTGCGGAACAAGACAGCACCGATTTTGAAAAATCGCTGGCGCGCCTTGCCGCCCCGATGATCTTCGGGGTCGGTTTTTTAGGGGGACGGTTTGATCACGCTTTGGCCGCTCAAACCGTATTGGTGCGCTATCCTCACCGCAAATGCATTCTTTTGGGATCGGAGGATATCGTCTTTTTGGCACCGCCGCGGCTTTCGCTGGATTTACCGCTTGAAACGCGGCTGTCTTTATTTCCTATGGCACCGGTCAAAATCTTATCAGAGGGCCTATATTGGCCCACGCGCGGCCTAACATTCCAACCCGATGGTCAAGTTGGAACGTCAAATAAGGTGAATGGCCCGCTTCGGCTTCAGCCAGAGAAGGCCAAAATGTTGGTTATTCTGCCGCGATTACATCTTGCGCAGGTCGCTGCAGCGCTGGACGCTGCGCCGTCTTGGCCTGCTCTTGGAACATAACGTATAGGCCTGAGGCCATCGTTATCACAATGCCCGCTGATGCAAGTGGGTTCGGCAGTTCTGAGAAAAGAAGCCAACCAAATAAGGTGACGATCGGGATTTCCAGATATTGCAGCGGCGCCGTGGTCGCTGAAGGCAGATAGCTGAGCGACCAGGTCATGCTGAGCAAGGCAAAGGTTCCCACAGAGCCAAAGCTGATCAACAAAAAGATTTTATCCGAGCTGATGGTGGAAAAATCAAACAGTGGCACAGAGCCGTCTTTAAAGATCAGCAGCGCAGGGGCGATCAGAACCACCGCCATCACACCGTTTACGGTTTGAACTTTAATCACATCGTTTTCTTGGGTGATGAAACGCGTAATCAACATGAAAATTGCGAAAATAAACGCCACGAGAAGCGGTAGAAGCGCATAGAAACCCACCTCTTGAAATGACGGTTGAATGACCATCAACGTACCTATGAAACCTACCACGCAGGCCAGTAAGCGTTCTTTGCTTACGTCTTCTTTTAACACGGCCCAGCCGAGCAAGATCACCAGCAATGGCAGGATGAACACAATAGCAACAGCATCGGCAAGCGGCATATATTGTAAGGCCACCACCATTATCGCGATCCCCGTGATTTGCAGCACTGTGCGAATTGCCGAGAGGGTTAAAAACTTGCCAGAAAAATGCCAGCTGCCTCCGATGGCCAAAGCCATTGGCGCCAAGATGATCACCTGTATGGCGAAGCGAATGAAAATGAGCGGTCCCAAGGCGACGGTCTGGCCAAGGATTTTGGCTAAGGCGTCGCCTAGCGGGGCAAGTGTACAGAAAAGCAGCATAAAGCCGATACCGAGAAGGGTGCGATTTTGTTCCATGTTTCTACTATAGGTTGAAACAAGATCAATTGCAATCTAAAGTTGTTTTAATTTTTCAAGCTTCCGCTCACGGTAAAACACATAGAGCCCGGAGCCGATAATAATGCTTGTACCGATGATGGCCATCTGGTTGGGAATATCGTTAAAAATCAAATAGCCAAAGAATAAAGCACTCACGATTTCAAGATAGTGCAAGGGCGCCAAAGTGGTTGAGGGCGCAAACTTCAATGCATAGCTGATCAGCAGGTGTGAGACAGAGGCAAAGGCGCCCACGGCGAATAACCAAAGCCAAAAAATCCCGACTGGCATCACCGGTGCGAAAAGGGGTGATTCTGTTGAAGACCCCCAGATCAAGAAAGGCAAACACAAGACCGTTCCCGCCAAGGCGGTGTGAAATTGCAAGGGAATTGGGTGAAGGCTTTGCGATATGCTGCGCGTCACCAACATGTAGAGCGCAAAGGTTAGGGCGGTTGCCAAAGGAAAGAAAGCCACGGCTCCAAAGGCTGAAAAACTGGGCTGTATTACCAAAATCACTCCGCAAAACCCCACAAGGCTGGCGGTTAATCTGCGCGAACCAACAGGTTCGGAAAAGAAAAACCGTCCCAAGAGCAAGAGAATAAACGGCTCGACAAAAACAATCGCTAATGCATCGGCGATCGGCATCACCGCAATTGCCGCAACGAAACAATAGGTTGAGGCAATTAAAAATACCGCACGGGCAATCAATGGCACCATCAAAGCCCGCGGTACTCGAAGAGAAAAGCCCAAAAGCAACGCCACCGGAAACATGATAACGCTCTGCACCGCAAAGCGCGCGGTGGTAATCTGTGCCACTGGAATTTCATCTGCCGCCAGTTTTGCGGCCACATCTAACAAAGGCGCGCAGGCACAAAATCCAAGCATCATGGCGATGCCCAGAACAACCCTATCGCTGCTCAGTGCTGAAGGGGCGTTCGTCGATACAGACATTGGTCTTCCTTATTATTCAGCGCGGCTGCTGAAGATTTTAAAAGGCGCTGGTGCTCCGCAGGGTTTTAGCAATTGGGAACATTTACCGCCAAACCGCCCAGCGAGGTTTCTTTGTATTTGGCATTCATATCCTCGCCAGTTTGTCGCATCGTTTCAATACAGGCATCTAACGGAATCAGATGTTGACCATCGCCGCGCAACGCCAAACTGGCGGCGGAGACGGCTTTAATCGCGCCAAGGCCATTGCGTTCGATACAGGGCACTTGCACCAAACCTGCAACCGGATCGCAGGTCATCCCAAGATGATGCTCTAAGGCAATTTCAGCCGCATTCTCGATTTGCTCTGAGCTGCCTCCAAGCACAGCGCAAAGACCAGCTGCGGCCATCGCGCTGGCGCTTCCGACTTCTGCCTGACATCCGGCTTCGGCGCCGCTGATTGAGGCATTATATTTGACCAGCCCGCCAATCGCGGCCGCCGTCAGCAGAAAAACTTCAATTTTAGCGCTATGCGCACCGGGCACATGATCCAGATAATAGCGGATCACCGCGGGCACAACGCCGGCCGCGCCATTGGTCGGCGCCGTGACCACTTGCCCTCCGGCTGCGTTTTCTTCGTTAACGGCCATCGCGTATACGCTCATCCAATCGTTGATCGTATGCGGCGGCGCAAGGTTTAACCCGCGCTCTGCCCGCAGCTGATCCACCACACCTTTGGCGCGGCGGCGCACTTTTAAACCGCCAGGCAAAATTCCCTCGCTCGCAAGACCGCGATCAATGCAATCAGACATTACGCCCCAAATCTGCGCGACGCTGGCTTTGAGCTGCGTTGCTGTAATGCGGGTTAATTCATTGGCCCGCTTCATCTCGGCGATGCTGCGCCCCGATGTGCGCGACATCTCCAGCATTTCTTTGGCAGAGTGAAACGGATAGGGCACTGCGGGGCCGGTATCAACATCTTTGCCTTGCGCCAGTTCCGCCGCGGTTAATACAAACCCACCACCGATCGAATAATAGGTTTCTTGTAGAACGACATCACCCTGCGCATCAGTGGCCATTACAACCATTCCATTGGCATGCCCGGGCAGATTTGGTCCGTAATCAAACACCAAATCTTCTTTCTTATTAAACTTAAGGCTGGGTAAATCTGGCGGTGTAATTTCCCCGGTAGAGGCAATTTGTGCCAAAACGGTTTCGGCGGCCTCGGCATTATAAGTGGCAGGGGTGAAACCCGCCAATCCAAGAATACACGCCCGATCCGTGGCATGTCCGATGCCAGTAAAGGCCAAAGACCCATGAAGCCGCAGTTTGATCCCGCCAAATTCAAAGGGCGATTGACGCATCATGTGTAAAAACCGCCCAGCGGCACGCATTGGTCCCATCGTATGCGATGAAGACGGGCCAATCCCAATTTTGAATAGATCAAAAACAGAGAGGAACATGATCATTCATCCTTTTAAACTCAGATCCTGTAAACGAATGATGCTTCAATATCAAAACAGTATCACGTTTCAAAGTTAGAGGCCGATGCGCCTCTCTAACTGTGCATCTGTTTAGATTTAGACAGAAAAACGACCTTTCGATAAGAAATTCGCCGCTGATAGGACAAAAAGCAACCCAAAGTCGATTGGATTAACACAAAAGCCCCCTCGCATATCGAGCAAGAGTGCTTTATGGGTGGCGCGGGTTTAAAAGGGAGATTGCGTGATGAGCCAACCGCTGGCTGCTGCAGATGCGGCGAAATTCGCTGCTGCCAAACGGGCGTCTGAATTGGTTGAAACGGGTATGAAGGTTGGCTTGGGCACTGGCAGCACCGCAGCGTGGTTGGTCCGCGCCCTGGCGGCGCGCCAACACGAGGAAGGTTTGCGCTTTCAAGCCGTGCCAACATCCACGCAAACCGCGGCGCTGGCCGGTGCGCTTGGGATCCCATTAACCACGCTCGATGCAGCCGGTTGGCTTGATTTGACGATTGATGGGGCCGATGAGGTGGACGCCCAGTTTTCTTTGATAAAGGGCGGTGGCGGCGCGCTGCTGCAAGAAAAAATTGTTGCCAAAGCCAGTGATCGAATGGTGGTGATCGCCGATTCTGACAAACAAGTGGCGCGGCTGGGTAAGTTTGCATTGCCCGTGGAAGTGATCGGCTTTGGCAAACACGCAAGCGAAACTTTGATTAAAGCCGCCTTGGAAGATTTGGGATTCGCCAATCCTGATAGCAAATTCAGGCCGGGCAAAGCGGGCCTTTTTGTCACCGATGAGGGCAACCATATTTTGGATCTTGAACTTCAGACCATTCCCGATCCCGCAGCCTTAGCGCAGGCGTTGAACCAAGTGCCGGGGGTGGTTGAAAATGGATTGTTCATTGGTATTTGCAGCGCATTGGTGATCGGCCATTCGGATGGGCGGGTATCTTATACGGATGTCGCCACAGGCACTGAAGAGGCCAGCCAGATCGATCTAGATCAAGCCGCACGCTTGGCCGAGTTAGGGCGCTGAAGATGCGGTTTGATTTCAATTTATTCGTTATTGGCGGTGGGTCCGGCGGCGTGCGCGCGGCGCGCGTTGCGGCTGGTGAGTTGGGGGTGAAAGTCGGCCTTGCCGAGGAAGATCGCTATGGCGGCACCTGCGTCATTCGGGGCTGCGTGCCGAAAAAGCTGATGGTTTATGCCAGCGAGTATAGCCAGATGCCCAGCCAAGCAAAAGCCTATGGCTGGCAGATCGATAATGTCCGGTTTGATTGGTCGCAATTGCGCGGCAATTTGCACGCCGAGCTTGATCGGCTAGAGGGGGTGTATCGGCGCTTGCTCAGCGGGGCCGGCGTTACAAGTTTTGACGCCCGCGCCCGCATCGTGGATCCGCATTGCGTTGAGCTGGCAGATGGCACGCGCATAACGGCAGAGCATATATTGGTGGCCACGGGCGGCCGCCCAGTTTTGCCGGATATCCCCGGGATTGAGCATGCGATCAGTTCAAATGAAATGTTTTTATTAAAGACCCTGCCCAACCGCATTTTGATCGTTGGCGGTGGGTATATCGCCTGCGAGTTTGCAGGGATTATGAACGGGCTTGGCGTTGCAACCACGCAGTTTTACCGCGGAGAACAAATTTTACGCGGCTTTGATGACGAAGCCCGCAGCCATTTGGCCGCGCAAATGCTGCTGCGCGGAGTTGATCTGCGCCTCAACGTAAATGTTGTATCGATCGAAAAAACCGAGAAGGGCCTTTTGGTTACCGATAGCAATGGCGAAACAGCCATGTTTGACCAGGTGATGTTTGCAACTGGTCGGCGCGCCAATAGTGATGCTTTGGGCTTGGAAACGCTGGGGGTAAGGCAAAAGCCGAATGGTGCCATCGAGGTGGATGCCTATTCGCAAAGCTCTGTGCCCTCGATCTATGCGATTGGCGATGTGACCGATCGGGTGAACCTTACGCCTGTGGCGATCCGCGAAGCTATGGCGTTCACCTCCACCGTGTTCCAAGGCCAGCCGGTGGCGGTTGACCATGATTTGATTGCTACGGCCGTGTTCACCCAGCCAGAATTGGGCACGATCGGGCAGAGCGAGGCAGAAGCACGCGCCAAAGGCCCGGTTGATATTTACACCACCCAATTCAAGCCGATGCGCCAAGGCTTTGCGCAAGAGGACGAAAAAACCTTTATGAAATTGGTTGTCGATCAAGCTTCCCAAAAGGTTTTGGGCTGTCATATCATCGCCCCCGGAGCCGGCGAAATGATCCAAATGGTTGCGATTGCGATCAAAATGGGGGCGACGAAAGCGGATTTTGATCAAGCCGTGGCGGTCCATCCGACATTGGCCGAAGAACTGGTTACGATGCGGCATCCATCACGCAGCGGTTGAAATTGAAAATAATACGCCCATGTAAAGAGTTGGGGAAATTCACAAATATGCAAGGTCAAATAAGGGAACGAATTTAATGACTGGAAACTCAGGTGGCCCATGGGGCCGCGGCGGCGGTGGCGGTGATAATGATGATCGCAACCGTCCCAATGGCAACGGTGGCGGCGATCGTCGTCCGCGCAATGATGGCCCGCAAATGCCACCAGAATTGGATGATATGCTGCGCAAAGGCCAAGAGCAGCTGAAGGTTCTATTGGGCGGCGGTTCGGGCGGAGGCTCCAACGGATCTTCGCAACAATCCGGCCCCGGCATGGGCCGCAGCGGCTATTTATTGATTGCGGCTTTATTGGTGGCGTTTTGGAGCTTTTCCAGCTTTTACACTGTGAAGCCGGAAGAAAAGTCGGTTGAGTTATTCCTTGGCAAGTTTTCGTCTATTGGCAATCCGGGTTTGAACTTTGCCCCTTGGCCCCTTGTCACCCGTGAAGTGTTGCCGGTAACCCGAGAGCAAAATGAAAGCATTGGCGTGGGCGGCCGCGGCAGCGACGCGGGCTTGATGCTGACGCGCGATGAAAATATCGTGGATATCGATTTTGAGGTGGTCTGGAATATTAGAGATCCCGCAAAATTTTTGTTCAATTTGCGCGATCCGCAAATGACCATTCGCGCCGTGTCTGAATCTGCGATGCGCGAAATTATTGCCCAATCTGAATTAGCCCCGATCCTGAACCGGGACCGGGGTTTGATCGCAGCAAATCTTGAAACCCTCATTCAAGAAACGCTTGACAGCTATGGCAGCGGCGTGAGCCTGGTGCGGGTGAACTTTGATCGGGCAGATCCGCCCGAACAGGTGATTGACGCGTTCCGCGCCGTGCAAGCCGCCGAGCAAGAGCGCGACCGTCTGGAAAAACAAGCGGATGCCTATGCCAACCGCGTTTTGGCGCAGGCCCGTGGTGAATCTGCGCAAGTGTTTGAAGAAGCCGAAGGATATCGCGCGCGCGTGGTGAATGAGGCGACGGGTGAAGCCAGCCGCTTTAGTGCGGTTTTGGAAGAATATAGCAAAGCCCCCGAGGTAACCCGCAAACGGCTATATCTGGAAACCATGGAAGAAGTGCTAGGTGGGCTTGAGAAGGTGATCATCGATGATCAAACCGGCGGTCAGGGCGTGGTGCCCTATCTGCCATTGAACCAATTGCGTCAGGAGAAAAACTAATGCGTAAGTTAAGTTTTATTGTTCCAGTCGCAGTCGTTTTGATTGCGCTGTTCATGTCAACCGTGTTCATCGTGGATGAGCGGAATAAAGCGCTGGTTTTGCAATTTGGCCGCGTGGTGGCGGTGAAAGAAGATCCTGGTTTGGCGTTTAAAATCCCCTTTATTCAAGAGGTTGTTTTCTATGATGACCGAATTTTGAGCCGCGATGTTGACCCGCTGGAAGTGACGCCTTTGGATGATCGCCGCTTGGTGGTAGATGCGTTTACGCGATATCGGATCACAGATGTGAACCAGTTTCGTGAAGCCGTTGGCACCGGGGGCGTTCAAGTGGCAGAAAGCCGCTTGGACAGTATCTTGAAAAGTGAGATGCGTGAAGTTCTAGGCTCGGTTAGCTCGAACGATATTCTCAGTTCGGATCGGGCTGTTTTGATGTCGCGGATCCGCAACGCGGCGATTGAAAAAGCGCTGCCGCTGGGCATCGAAGTGGTTGACGTACGCTTGAAACGGACCGATCTACCGCGCGCCAATTTGGATGCAACCTTTGCCAGAATGCGCGCCGAGCGCGAACGTGAAGCCGCAGATGAGATCGCGCGCGGAAACGAAGCCGCGCAACGGGTACGGGCTTTGGCGGATAGAACACAAGTTGAGATCGTATCCGAGGCGAAACGCGAATCTGAAATCATCCGCGGTTTGGCGGATGCAGAACGAAACGCGATCTTTGCCAGCGCGTTCGGGGCAGATCCGGAATTCTTTGAATTTTACAGATCTTTGGCGGCCTATCGAATGGCTTTGAAGGGGCAGAATTCAACGATGGTTATGTCGCCGGATTCTGAGTTTTTCAACTATTTGAAATCGGATGTAATCGCTAAATGATCGAAATCTGCCTCTGGGCACTTGGATTGATTTTAGTTTTTGAGGGGCTGGTCTATGTGCTGGCCCCTTCTATGGTGGAGGCGATGTTGCAATATTTGCAAGCTTTGCCGCTGTCACAACGTCGGTTCATTGGGGCCGTTATCGCTTTGCTGGGTGCCATGATTTTATGGGCTGCGCAGATATTCGCCTAGCGCGCCGCATTAGCACACGTTTGTTCACATTTAGCTGAAGATTGGCTGTGGCCCTTGTCTGTTGGGGGGGGCAGGCTTATCTAAAGGCCCAGGCCGGATGTTTTTGACCAGCGCCGAAAGATCCGCGGTCGCGCAAACCACATTGAGCAAATGACAAGGAGTTGCATTTATGAATATTAAGCGAGGCAGCGCATATGTGCCCGTTATAGCTGCAAAAGCGCAAGGACAGATAAGCGTTAAAGCCATGAAACTGGCCTTTTTGGTGACAATTTTGGTGCTGTTACAAAGCCTGATGGCGGCGGCGCGCAGCGCTCCGGAAAGCTTTGCGGATCTGGTTGAAGAGATTAGCCCCGCTGTGGTGAATATTACGACAACAACAAAAATGTCTGAAAATGTGATGCCGCGCGGCGTGGTGCCCGAGGGCAGCCCATTTGAGGATCTGTTTCGCGACTTTAATGAACGTGGCCCTTCGCGGCCGGGGCCGCGCAGAGGCTCGGCGCTTGGGTCAGGCTTTGTGATTTCAGAGGATGGCTATGTGGTGACCAATAACCACGTGATCGAAGGCGCTGATGAGATCATGGTCGAGTTTTCCGATGGGACAGAGCTTTCTGCAACATTGGTTGGGGTTGATAAAAACGTTGATATCGCGGTTTTGAAAGTAGAGGCGGAGGGTCCGCTTGCTTTCGTTGCCTTTGGCAATAGTGATGTGGCACGTGTGGGCGATTGGGTGATGGCCATCGGCAATCCTTTAGGGCAGGGATTTTCGGTATCGGCAGGGATAATTTCGGCTAGAAACCGTGAATTGTCAGGGAATTATGATGATTACATTCAGACGGATGCAGCGATCAATCGTGGCAATTCGGGTGGCCCTTTGTTCAATATGAACGGGGATGTGATCGGGGTGAATACGGCCATCCTCTCGCCGAATGGCGGCTCGATCGGGATTGGCTTTTCTATGTCATCCAATGTGGTTTTGCCGGTTGTCGATCAAATCCGGGAATTTGGTGAAGTTCGGCGGGGCTGGTTGGGCGTGAATATTGGCAATGTTACCGATGAAATGGCGGATGCGCTTGCGATGGATGAACCATCTGGTGCCATTGTGTTGGATGTTTTTGAAGGTCCTGCAAAAGCGGCGGGCCTGCAAGTGACGGATGTGATTGTGATGTTTGACGGGCAGGCGGTTACCGATTCTGGATCCTTGGTCAAATTGGTTGGTAAATCGCCCGTCGGCAAAGTGGTAAAAACCGTCGTACTGCGCGCCGGGCAGCGTAAAACGCTTGACGTGATTTTGGGGCAACGGCCGGGTGAAGATGCAATTTTGGCAACCGCGCCAGTGCCAGAGGAAACGATAGAGGTGCCAAAAGCCGAGCTGCTTGGTTTAACGCTGTCAAATATCACTGATGAGTTGCGCGAAGAAAATGCTTTGGATGGCAGCGTTGAAGGGTTGTTAATCACCAATGTCGATGAAAGTTCGGATGCTTATGAAAAAGGGATCCGCGCGGGCGATATTATCACTGATGCGGGGCAGAAAAAGATCAGCGATGTTGCCGAACTTGAAGCGCAAATTGTTGCAACGCGTGAGGCGGGTCGACAATCGGTTCTTGTATTGGTGCGGCGGGAAGGCCAACCGCGTTTTGTTGTGCTCAGCGTCGAATAGGCAAGGTTAAAAAAGAAGGCACGGGGCAGATTATGTTCTGTTCCGCGCCTGAATGAGGGCGTTTAAGCGGAATCCGATGCGCTTTGTGCTTTATCCTGCGTAAGCAAGTGATCCAGCAAAGGTGAGATATCTTCAATCTCTCGGGCAATAACATGCGTTACACCCGCTTCGCGCTGCAAATGCCCCGTGACCCGCATCAGCCGCGCCGACAGAATAGCCCGCCGAAACTGTTCATAAACTTTGCGCCAAACCACGATGTTAATCGTGCCTGTTTCATCTTCTAAGGTGATAAAAATTACCCCTTTCGCAGTGCCGGGCCGTTGCCTTAAAATGACCAATCCGGCCACGCATATGCGATCAGCGGTGGCGGCATAGGGCAGGTGATCCGCCGGACAGGCCGAGGGGGGCTTTGGATATCTGGGAAAATGGAGCTTTCGCATGAGAACAAATGTAGAACATTTAACTTTTATGACAAGTTGTAAATTTTCGCTCTCGCAAAATGGCGCTACAATGCGTATCAGCATGATTCAACAAAGCGAAGTGTTTAAGGCAGGCTGCAAATGGCAAAGATAACATATATTGAACATAACGGCACAGAACATAGCGTAGAGGTGGCCAATGGGCTCACCGTGATGGAAGGCGCGCGGGATAATAATATTGCTGGAATTGAAGCCGATTGCGGTGGCGCATGCGCCTGTTCAACCTGCCATGTTTACATCGATCCTGCATGGGTCGAAAAGCTGCCAATGCGTGAGGCGATGGAAGAGGATATGCTCGATTTCGCCTATGAGCCCGATCCCGTACGCTCGCGCCTGACCTGCCAGTTAAAAGTGACGGATGCGCTTGACGGATTGATTGTGCAGATGCCCGAAAAGCAAATTTAAGCAATCATTAAGTTCTAAGCATCCTTAAAAAAACCCCGATCGGGCGCTTACAGGGCCCGCCATCCGATATCAGTGCGGTGGAAGCCCTCTGGCCAATCAACCTTTTCCAGCAGCTGATAGGCGCGGCTTTGTGCCGCGCTCAGCGTTTCTGCGCGCGCGGTGACGTTTAAAACCCGCCCCCCATTTGCGCGCAGCGTTGTGCCGTCTTGTTTCGTGCCGGCATGAAACACCATCTGTTTGGAATCAAAAGCCATATCGTCCAAGCCTTTTATCTCGCTGCCCTTTTGATAGGCGCCCGGATAGCCCTGGCTTGCCAATACCACGGTGAGCGCGTGATCATCCGCCCAATTTATTTTGGCGGTGTTCAGTTGACCCTGCGCCGTTGCCAGCATCAGATCAAGCGCTTGCGCACCAAGACGCATCATCAGCACTTGGCACTCGGGATCGCCAAATCGGACGTTATATTCCACAAGCCGGGGCTGCCCGTCTTTGATCATCAGCCCTGCATAAAGCACGCCTTGATAAGGTATACCGCGCCGGCGCATTTCGGCCATCGTGGGGCGGATAATCTCATGCAATGCTTTCTCAGCAATCTCCTGTGTCAGCACCGGCGCTGGCGAGTAGGCCCCCATGCCGCCGGTATTAGGGCCGCTATCGCCATCGCCCACGCGCTTGTGATCTTGCGCGCTGCCCATCGGCAACACAGTCTCGCCATCGCAGAGCACAAAAAAAGAGGCTTCCTCTCCTTCCATGAACTCTTCAATCACGACTTCTGCGCCTGCGCTGCCAAATTCGCCCGCGAACATGTCATCCACGGCGGAATAGGCTGTTTGGATATCTTCGGCGATAATCACGCCTTTGCCTGCGGCCAGGCCATCGGCCTTTACCACGATTGGTGCCCCTTGCGTGGCGATATAGGTTTTCGCGCTTTGCGCATCGTTAAAATGCCCATAGGCTGCGGTTGGCGCTTTGGCGGCATCACAAATTTGTTTGGTGAAGTTTTTGCTTGATTCCAGCGCCGCGGCGGCTTTGCTAGGGCCAAAGGTTAATATATCAGCCGCGCGCAACGCATCCGAGACGCCCAGCGCCAGCGGGGCTTCTGGGCCGATAATCACAAAATCAATTTGCTTCTGCTCGACGAATGTCAGGATTGCTTCCGCATCCTCAATATCCATGGCAACGCATTCTCCCAACGCCGCCATGCCCGGGTTTCCCGGCGCCATCCAGAGCCGATCACATTTTGGGTTCTGCTGTATGGCCCAGGCCAAAGCATGTTCGCGCCCCCCGCTGCCCAATATTAAGATATTCATTGCGCCTGCTCCTCTTGGCCTTTGCTTCACGGCGTTCTAAGCTGGCCGTCAGCAAGACACAAGTGAGGCGTTTATGTCCGATTTAATCGATGATCCGGTTGCTGGTTTTAACCAGCCGGAATTCACTGTTTCGGAAATTTCTGGTGCGATTAAACGGCTGATCGAAGGTGAGTTTTCGCATATCCGCTTGAAGGGTGAGATTGGACGCGTGTCCTATCCGAGATCCGGCCATGTCTATCTGGATCTAAAAGATGAAAAATCTGTGATTTCGGCGGTGGTCTGGAAAGGCGTTGCCGCGCGCCTGCCAATGCGCCCCGAAGAAGGGCTGGAAGTGGTTGCAACCGGGCGAGTGACCACCTTTGCGGGCCAGTCAAAATATCAATTGATTATAGAAGATCTTAAGCCGGCCGGTATGGGCGCGTTAATGGCGATGTTGGAAAAGCGCAAAGCCCAGCTGGCGGCGGAAGGTTTGTTTGATGCCGCGCGTAAAAAGCCTTTGCCCTATTTGCCCGATGTGATTGGCGTGGTGACATCGCCTTCCGGCGCGGTGATCCGCGATATTTTGCATCGGTTGCGCGACCGCTTTCCCCGCCAAGTGCTGATTTGGCCAGTGGCTGTGCAGGGCGAGCGCTGCGCGGGCGAGGTCAGCCGCGCCATAGCTGGCTTTAACGCGCTTGAGGCGGGCGGGGCAATTCCACGCCCCGATTTGCTGATTGTAGCGCGTGGTGGCGGCTCTTTGGAAGATCTTTGGGGATTTAATGAAGAAAGCGTGGCGCGCGCCGCGGCTGCGTCAGGCATTCCGCTTATCTCGGCTGTGGGTCATGAAACCGATACCACATTGATTGATTATGTCTCAGATAAGCGGGCGCCAACCCCCACTGCAGCGGCGGAACTGGCGGTGCCTGTGCGCCATGAACTGGCCGCTTGGGTGAACGCTCAGGACGCGCGGATGAGCCAAGCTTTAAGCACATCTTTTGGCCGAAACCGGCAACGTTTGGCTGATTTGGCGCGGGCCTTGCCACGATTAGAGACAATTTTGGAAAACCCTCGGCAAAGGCTGGATTTTTTGTCAGAGCGTTTGCCCAACGCCTTGCGCGGCTTGGTGCAAAGCCGGCGTTTAGCGCTTTCCGAAACTGCAGGCCGCCTCAATTTTGACGGGTTGAGGCAACGTCTGAAAACGGCGGATTTGAAATTGCACGCCAGCGAGCATCGTTTGGATCCGGCATTGCGTCATGGATTGCAACGCAAGCAAGATATTTTGGCGCAAAAAACGCAGCAACTGCATCCGCGTGCGCTGCGCCGTGACATTGCGCAAGGGCGCAAAGATCTTGCGCAATTGGCGCGCCGGTTAAGTGATGCAACCGATGCCGCGCTGTTAAAGTCCAAGCAGCAATTGGACGGGTTGGAGCGCTTGCGCGAAACCCTCGGTTATAAGGCAACGTTGCATCGCGGCTATGCGGTTGTGCGCGCGCAAGATACAGTGATTACCTCGCGCCAAGCCGCCAAAGCCGCCTCTGGATTGGAAATTGAATTTGCCGATGGGCGTTTTGCGTTGGGCGAGCCGCGCGTTAAAACAGCGCGGCCGCCGTCTCAATCTTCCGATCAAGGCTCATTATTCTAGGGGCTTCAACGCCGTTTGGCCGTTTCTTGGCGCATGGATATGAGCGTGGCGTCAATTACTTTCTGCGCGGTTCCTGCGTTTTAAGGCTCAGTTTTTGCGTTGAAGAATTTCTGCTGCGCGGTGAGATTATTTTCTATTATGCATAGTTTTTTTGCAGATAGGCGTTGCGCAACACGCCGCTCCGAGATGGCTGTGCGATTTGCCCGAAGTGCGGTTTTTACCGCGCTTTCACAGAGTAGAATGTTTCCGATCCGCGCCTTTTTCTCGGATATTGTTAAGCTGAGAACGTATCTGCACAGCGCTATGTCGTTTTTGGGCTTCATAAAACCGGCCAAGCACAGCTAGGGTGGCGCGAGAAGCGCAGGAGCAGATCGCATGGCATTGGATGAACGTAAAGGCGTTTGGAAATCGGGCAAAGGCAAGGGGCGCCATACGCCCAAGGGCCGCCAATATGAAGATCAAGCGCTGCAAGAGGTGCAAATGCTGCTGGGCGCGCAGCCGCGCACGCGGGATTTACTGATCGAGTTTTTGCATCTTATCCAAGATGAGTATGGGCATTTATCCGCGGCGCATTTGCGGGCTTTGGCGGAAGAACTGCGCTTGTCTATGGCTGAAATATACGAAGTGGCCAGCTTTTATGCGCATTTTGACGTGGTCAAAGAAGGCGAAACACCGCCCCCTGCATTGACCATTCGAGTTTGCGACAGTTTGAGCTGTGAATTGGCGGGGGCCGCGAATTTACAAAAAGCTTTGCAGGATGGGTTAGATCCAAGCCAAGTGCGGGTGCTGCGTGCGCCCTGTATGGGGCGTTGTGATACCGCCCCCGTGCTAGAGCTTGGCCATAATCACATTGACCATGCCACAGTTGAGGCCGTCGAACGGGCGATTGCGGCGCAGGCCACGCATCCAATAATCCCAGATTATGAAACCCTGTCTGAGTATCAAAAAAATGGCGGCTATCGGGCGTTGCAAGAGCTTCGTCAATCTGGGGATTGGGAAGCGCTACAGGATAAGGTTCTGGCCTCTGGTTTGCGTGGGCTTGGTGGTGCAGGTTTTCCATCGGGAAAAAAATGGGGCTTTGTTCGGGCCAATGAAGGGCCGCGTTATTTGGCTGTGAATGGCGATGAAGGCGAGCCGGGCACATTTAAAGACCGCTATTATCTTGAGCGCATGCCGCATCTCTTTCTTGAGGGTATGTTGATGGCGGCATGGGCGGTTGAGGCGGAAAAAGCCTTTATTTATATGCGCGATGAGTATCCGGCTGTGTTGAAAATTTTAGCCGATGAGATTGCGGCGCTTGAAGCGGCGGGTCTTGTGCCTGCGGGCTATATTGACCTACGGCGCGGCGCCGGGGCCTATATCTGCGGCGAAGAAAGCGCGATGATCGAAAGCATTGAGGGCAAGCGCGGCATGCCCCGCCATCGTCCGCCTTTCGTGGCGCAGGTTGGCGTTTTTGGGCGCCCGACGCTGGTACATAATGTGGAAACCCTGCATTGGGTGTGCCGGATCGCCCGTGAAGGCCCGCAAATTCTTAGCAGCGTTGAAAAAAATGGTCGCACAGGTTTGCGCTCATATTCTGTGTCAGGGCGGGTCCAAAACCCTGGCGTTTACCTTTTGCCCGCGGGCTCTACGATTGCCGATATAATCGCGGCGAGCGGCGGGATGGCGCAGGGGCATGCATTCAAGGCCTACCAACCGGGGGGGCCGTCTTCGGGCCTATTGCCCGCTTTAATGAATGATATCCCGCTGGATTTTGATACGCTGCAGCCGCATGGATCCTTTATTGGCTCTGCTGCGGTTGTTGTTCTGTCAGATCAGGATCGGGCCCGCGATGCGGCGCTGAATATGCTGCGGTTTTTTGAAGATGAGAGTTGCGGCCAATGTACCCCGTGCCGCGTTGGCTGCGAAAAGGCTGTGAAGCTGATGCAGTCTGAGAGCTGGGATCAACCATTGCTGGGAGAATTGTGCACTGCGATGCAAGATGCCTCGATTTGTGGTTTGGGGCAGGCGGCGCCAAACCCGATTTTGATGACGATGAAGCATTTTTCGGACGAGATATAAGCAACTCTTTTCAGATGCCGCGCGCTTAACGTGCTCTTTATCGCTTAACGCGGACGATAAGCGGGCAATGTGATGTGATGGCAGGTAGAGCCGTAAGCCTGCTTCTGCCTTGTCCCCTCTTCCATCTGGCGCTGATGTCGCTTAGGTGAAGGAGAAGACGCGGAGGCAGCCATGGCATTTTTTAAAAAGCTTAAAGATCGTTTGTTTCGATCATCTTCAAAGCTGGAAGACGGCTTGGACTCAATTGTGGCCGAGGGTGGAAGCCTTGAGCAGGATATTGCGGAAAACCCGCAAACAAGCGCCGGTTCACCTGTTCTGGTGGATACAGAACAACAAAGAGCATCAAAAGATGAAGCCGATCCAAGCCACGGCGGAAAAAAGCCTTTAGATGACCATTTCACAGCGCAGACCGATCAGCAGATATCTGCGCCCTCTTTGACACCGCAAGCCAAGCCTGCAGAGGCGGTTGATGCGCCCTTGAGCGACAGCGCCCCTGCGCAACAAGTTGAGAGTTCGAAGATCACTTCCCCCCCAACATCAGCCACATCAGCCCAAGCCTCTGCACGCAGCACTATGCCGCCGCCGGTCGATCCTAGGACAGAAGAAATGACAGAGGATCAGGCTCAAATAAGGGGCACAACAGAGACGGATCTGGGCATCGATGCAGATCGCATCGCCGCAGCGCCTGCGGCGGATGAAATAGACATAGAAGCCGCTGGTAACCAAGCTGCCTCCGGCCAAGCCGCGCAGCCCCCTTCAAACAAAACCGCGCCGGAAGAAGGCTCTGTATCTAAATCTGCAGATGCGGCGCAAATCGGGCAAAACCAATCGACACCAGGGTTTTTTGGGCGCTTAATGAGCCGGGTGCAATCGGTGGGCGTTTTAAAACGCAAGCTGGATGATGAGATGCTCGAGCAGCTTGAAGAATTGCTGATCACCTCGGATATGGGCGTGGATACGGCTTTGCGGGTGACGGGCAATATTGCACAGGGTCAATTTGGCAAAAGGCTTTCGGTGGCTGAGCTGAAATCTATGTTGGCGGATGAGATCACGCGCATTATGGATCCCGTCGCGCGGCCTATGCCGCTGTATTCACAAACCCCGCAGGTGGTATTGGTGGTCGGCGTCAATGGCTCGGGCAAAACCACCACGATTGGAAAATTGGCCAGCCAGTTCAAAGCGGCGGGCAAATCGGTGGTGATTGCTGCGGGCGATACGTTTCGCGCTGCCGCAGTGGAACAATTGCAGATTTGGGGTGAGCGGGCTGGTGTTCCGGTGCTCACGGCCCCAGAAGGCTCTGATCCGGCCAGTTTGGCCTTTGACGCGATGACGCAGGCGCAGGCCGATGGTGCTGATTTGCTGCTGATTGATACCGCCGGACGGTTGCAAAATCGCGCAGATTTGATGGAGGAATTGGCGAAAATTGTGCGCGTGATCCGCAAAAAAGATCCAGAAGCACCGCATAACACCCTGTTGGTGTTGGATGCGACAACGGGTCAAAACGCGCTGAGCCAGGTGGAAATTTTCAAATCTATATCGGATGTCTCTGGTTTGGTGATGACCAAGCTGGATGGAACCGCAAAAGGCGGTGTGTTGGTGGCCTTGGCGGATAAATTCGGCTTGCCCATTCACGCGATCGGCGTTGGGGAACAGATTGATGATCTAGCACCTTTTGATCCGGCAGAATTTGCCAGCGCCCTAACTGGGGCAGACCTGTCTTGAGCGATAGATTGCCCGCCGCTGGCGATTTGGGTTTAGGGCGTCGCGGCGCCGGCGACAAACGTTGAGGTTATCGCAGTGAGCGCTTGGATTCTGACGGTTGAGGGGACGGAAAGAGGCCACCAGCTTGCGATGGTTTTGGCTCTATCAGCAGCGTTTTTGCACGCGGTTTTCGGCGCTTTGCAAAAAGGTCAACACGATCCCTGGCTGTCACGCGGTGCGATTGATGTTTGCTATTTTATGATGGCAACGCCGATTGCCGTCTTCGTGTTGCCTTGGCCAGAGCCAGGGCTCTGGCCAATATTTGCAGGAATGGTGATCATTCATTTGATCTATAAGTTGATGCAGGCGGCAGCCTATAGCCGCGGGGCTTACACGGTGGTTTACCCTGTGGTGCGCGGCACCGGCCCGGTGTTTACGGTTTTGGGGGCTTATTTGATTTTTGGTGAAACCTTCACGACGCTACAATGGGTGGGGGTGGCGGTTTTGGTGTTGGGGCTATTTGGCTTGGCGCTTTATAACGCGGTTTATCTGATCGAAGATCGAGCGACCTTGCGCGCCGCTTTGGGCTTTGCGCTGGTGACTGGGTTATTTGTTGCGCTTTACACCACCTATGATGCCTATGGCATTCGCGCGGCGCAAGATCCCTTTGTTTTCTTAATATGGTTTTTTGTTTTGGATGGTCTGTCGATGCCGCCCTTTGCTTATCTGCGATGGCGTAAGATGCGCAATCGACCAGATCTATTGCCTTTGTTTTTGCGCGGCATGATCGGGGCTTGGGTGGCGTTTTTTAGCTTTGGGTCGATTATGTTGGCGACACGTCTGGACAAAGTTGGAGAAGCCGCGATATTGCGGGAAACGTCAACGGTGTTTGCGGCTTTGATCGGGTGGTATTTTCTGAAAGAAGCAGTGGGCCCAAGGCGCGTTGCGTTGATTTTGTCAATCGCCGCTGGGGCCGTAATCGTGGAAGTTGCAGGATAGGAGTTCCGCTATGTCGGAGAAAAACAATTCACCTCTTTTGTCATCCTTGCTTGAAATTGGGCCGGTGATCATTTTCTTTGCCGTGTTCATTTGGCGCAAGGGCGAAGTGATGGTGATTGGTGGGGTTGAATATTCTAGCTTAATTCAAGCCACCGCGATTTTTGTGCCTTTGATGATCGCCTCTACCTTTATCGGCTGGTTGGTTAACGGGCATCTCTCCAAAGTGCAGGTTTTGACGCTTGTCTTGGTGATTTTCTTCGGGGCGTTAACGGTGCTATTGAATGATGAACGGTTCTTTAAAATGAAGCCGACTTTGATTTACGTTCTGTTTGGCGCGGCAATCACCTATGGGCAGATGCGGGGAAAAGGCTATTTGCAGGCGTTGCTGGGCGAGCGGATCCCAATGGAGGATATTGGCTGGCAGCTTATCAGCCGCAGATTGGCGATTTTTTTCTTTGCCCTGGCCGCTTTGAACGAAATTATTTGGCGCACACAATCCAGCGAAACATGGGTTTATTTCAAAACCTTCGGACTGACATCGGCCGTATTTATTTTCATGATTCTGCAATATCCAATCCTAAAGAAATATGGCCGGATGGACGGGCTTTAAGCACGCCGATATATCGGGCGTTGCCATCGGATGGCAAAACCAGGCTAGGTTTGACGGAATAAGAGCTTTTGGGCCTCTCGGTCTTCTTCCAATTGGGTTGTGCGGCGCGCGGCTTCTAAAGCCCGCCCCGCTTGAACGCCGGGTCGCTGCTTCACAGTCTCAAGCCATCGGCTGAAATTGGGCTTGTCATCAAGAGTTTGCTCTTGGCGCCGCCAAAGCGAGGCCCAAGACCAAATCGCCATATCCGCGATGGAAAAGAAATCTCCGGCCACGAATTCGGCTTCTGCAAGCTGCTTATCAAGCAGGGTGTAAAGCCGTTTGGTTTCGGCCCGATAGCGATTTTGCGCATAGGGTAGGATTTGGGGGGGATCCATGGCTGGCGCGTATCTTAGAAAATGATGGGCTTGGCCCGCCATTGGCCCAACGCCGCCCATTTGCCACATCAGCCATTGATCTACCGCGATGCGTTGGCGCTCGGTTTCGCCGTAAAACAGCCCGGTTTTTCTGGCCAGATATTGCAGGATTGCACCCGACTCAAACAGCGAAATCGGGGCTCTATCTGGCCCGTCAGGATCGACAATCGCGGGCATTCTACCATTTGGTGAGAGTTTCAAAAACGCCGCGTCAAACTGTGCCCCTGCATTGATATCAATAAGATGGACCTTATACGGCAATCCCATTTCTTCTAAAGCAATCGAGATTTTCCAACCGTTTGGGGTGGGCCAATAGTACAGATCAATGGGCTTTGTCACAATATACTCCTTAAAAGTGTTGGTATAATAAAGGTTTGTTCTGCACCGCAAGCATAAAGGCTTTTGAGGTACGGATTTTCAAAGCAACGCGCTTTGTTGGGATGCCGCATGCTGCGCATAAAAGATCCGCGACATGCGTATTTGGCGTTTCAGGCATAGCATGGCTGCATACGCGCAGGGCTTCGGGGCAAAGCTTGCTGAATTCGCTTCAGATGCTTGACCCAATTAAAGCGCTGGGGTACCCACGCGCATGTGGTGATTTGAGTCCAGATTGCGGGCCACATAAAACATATTCCGCTAAAAGGTCAGGAGAAAGCCCCCCTTTCGCTTGGCTGCGTTTGATAGGGGTTTTGACGCCGCGTATGTGGCAGGAGTTTGTAATGAAAAAGAGTTTAAAAAGCCGCACCAAAATGGTGCATGCGGGCCATCGGCGCAGCCAGTTCAACGAGGTCAGCGAAGCAGTTTATTTAACTCAAAGCTACGTTTATGACAGCGCCGAGCAAGCTCAAGAACGCTTCGATGGGGATGATGAGGGTCATTTTATTTATGCGCGCTATGGCAACCCGACTGTGGCAATGTTTCAAGAGCGTATGGCTGCGTTGGAAGGGGCCGAGGCGGCCTTTGCCACTGCCTCTGGTATGGCTGCGGTCAGCGGCGCACTGCTGGCCACGGTAAAGGCGGGCGATCATGTTGTGGCAGCGCGCGCGCTTTTCGGCTCTTGCCTTTATATTTTGGAAGAAATCCTACCTCGCAACGGTGTTGAGGTCACTTTTGTTGACGGAACCGATTTAAAGCAATGGGTGCAGGCCGTGCGCGCGGATACGAGATTGGTGTTTTTTGAGTCAATTTCAAACCCGACTTTGGAAGTGATTGATCTGTCCAAGGTTGCGCAAATCGCGCATGCGAATGGCGCGTTGGTGATGGTGGATAATGTGTTTTCAACGCCGGTTTTTTCGCGGGCTTTGGAGCAGGGGGCGGATGTGGTTATTTATTCAGCCACCAAGCATATTGATGGGCAGGGTCGCATGCTTGGCGGCGTGATTTTATCAAATGCTGAGTTCATTTCAGGCACAATAGAGCCCTATATGAAACATACAGGCGGTGCGATGAGCCCGTTCACGGCTTGGGTAATGCTAAAAGGATTGGAAACAATTGAATTGCGGGTTCGGGCGCAAGCCGAAACTGCGGCCCTGATCGCCCAAGATCTATCGGGGCATTCAGCCTTAACGCAGTTGATCTATCCCGGGCATCCTGCGCATGCACAATATGAGTTGGCGCAAGCGCAACTTGGCACAGGCGGTACGCTGATCTCGGTTGAATTAAAGGGTGGCCAGAGGGCGGCGTTTGCCTTTTTGAACGCGCTGCAAATTATTTTGATTTCAAATAATCTCGGGGATGCAAAATCCATCGCGACGCATCCTGCCACCACAACGCATCATCGCCTACCGGCCGAGCAGAAACAGCATTTGGGTATCAGCGATGGGTTAATCCGGATTAGCATTGGTCTGGAAGATAGTGAGGATCTTATTGATGATCTGCGACAGGCCTTGGCAGCTGCTCAAGCAGCGTGTAATGTGTAAAGTTAAAGTGACAAAAGTGATCCAGCGAGATGGGTCGCCCGTATCGGATATAATGAAATAAAGATCTTGTTTGGTTTCCATCAGTAACGCGGTCTTATGCAAAAAGGGCATATCATGAATATTCATACCCGGAACGCGAACACACAGCCTGATCAAAACGCCGTTGAAGAGGCGTTAGATATATTGCGTAACTGGGTAGGTCACGCGGATGAAACTGAGATTGCATCGCTGGATGCCGACCTGCTTGCGCAGATATTGCCGCAACAATATCCTGAGTTTTCCGCAAAATATAATGCTGAATTTAGGGTCAATGAGGCTTATCGCGACAGTATGCCCGATTTGCAAAACGGACCCACCGCGCTGATCCGCGGCGCCAAGCAGCAGATCCAGCATGTTGGGATTTCGAACTTCCGGCTGCCGATTTGTTACCAAACCCGCAACGGCTCAGAGCAGACCTTGCAAACATCGGTCACCGGTACAGTCAGCCTTGATGCCGATAAAAAGGGCATCAATATGTCACGGATCATGCGTAGTTTTTATCGCCATGCCGAGAAAAGTTTTAGTTTTGATGTGATGGAGCATGCGCTTGATGATTACAAAAGCGATTTAGAAAGCTTTGACGCGCGCATCCAAATGCGTCTGTCTTATCCAATGAAAATGGACAGTTTACGTTCTGGATTGCAGGGCTATCAGTATTACGATATCGCATTGGAGCTGGTTGATCAGGGTGGCATACGCAATAAAATCTTGCATCTGGATTATGTGTATAGCTCAACATGCCCCTGCTCACTGGAATTGAGCGAACATGCGCGAAAAGAACGCAACCAATTGGCGACACCGCATTCGCAACGCTCGGTGGCACGTCTCTCAGTGGTGTTGAGCGGCGAAGACTGCTTGTGGTTTGAAGATATTATCGATCTATGCCGTAAAGCGGTGCCCACGGAAACCCAGGTCATGGTGAAGCGCGAGGATGAACAAGCTTTTGCCGAACTGAATGCGGCCAACCCGATTTTTGTTGAAGATGCGGCGCGGCTGTTTTGCGCTGGCCTGAAAGCGGATGGACGCATCGGAGATTTCAGGGTGATCGCCAGCCATCAAGAAAGCCTGCACAGTCATGACGCGGTGTCTATTCTGACCGAAGGCAGTACTTTTGCGCAAACCTCGCTTGACCCTAAAATGCTCGCGAGTTTGATCCATAGCGGATAAGCAAAACTTCGTTTCCGCTCTTGACAGAATTGGCCTGATTGTCCAACCGTCAGCGCTATGATCGATTTTCGACCCGTCGGCTATGTGATTGGAATGCTTCTTGGCATTCTGGGTGCTTCAATGGTGTTCCCGCTCTTGGTTGATATTGCCGAGGGTCGCGGCCAATGGCCTGTTTTCATGTATAGTGGCATTCTGACAGCCCTGTTTGGCAGCTTGCTTGCTATGGGCTGTTCAACGGGGGTTAAGCAAGGGCTTAGCATCCAACAAACCTTTTTGTTAACCACGGGCGTGTGGGTCGCTTTGCCTTTATTTGGCGCGTTGCCCTTTGTTTTTGGGGCCACCGAGGCCCGCTATGTTGATGCGTTCTTTGAGGCCATGTCGGGGCTTACAACAACCGGATCTACGGTGTTTACCGGCTTGGAAGATTTGCCCAAAGGTCTTCTGCTGTGGCGGGGTATTTTGCAATGGTTGGGCGGTATCGGTATTATCGTTGTGGCCATGGTGTTTCTGCCTGAACTGCGCGTTGGCGGCATGCAAATTTTTAAAGCCGAGGCCTTTGATACTTTGGGGAAGATCTTGCCACGGGCCACAACCATTTCGATACAGATTTCGATCATCTATATCGCAATTACGATGGCCTGCACTTTGGCGTATTTTGCAGTTGGGTTGTCAGCCTTTGATGCCACTGTGCACGCGATGACCACCGTCGCCACGGGTGGATTTTCAAATTATGACCGCTCATTTGCGGCGTTTTCATCAGCGGCGGAATACGTGGCGGTGGTTTTTATGATTTTGGCGGCGCTGCCCTTCGTGCGCTATGTTCAGCTGATCAATGGACAAAAAACTGCTTTGCTGCAAGACCGGCAAATTCGCGGATTTTTGATCGGCTTGGGGCTGATTGCGCTGACCAGTTGGATCGTTTTAACGTCGCAAACCAATATGCCCGCAGCAACGGCTTTGCGCAAAGCCTTGTTCAACATTACCTCAATTATCAGTGGCACCGGATATACAAGCGCGGATTACATGCAATGGGGCGGATTTATGGTTACGCTGTTTTTCCTTGTTGGATTGATCGGAGGCTGCGCTGGCTCAACCAGCTGCTCCATCAAGATCTTTCGCTACCAACTCGCCTTTGCATCTATCTCGACCCAATTGCGCAGAATTCGATCGCCCAACGGCGTGTTTCAACCCCGTTATGATGGCCGCAAAGTTGACGAAGATGTGCTGACCTCGGTGATGTCGTTCTTCATGTTGTTCATGGTCACCTTGGCGGTGGTGGCAACGCTTTTGGGCCTGACCGGGCTCGATTTCATCACGTCACTATCTGCAGCCAGCGCAGCTTTGGCAAATATTGGCCCTGGGCTGGGGGATCAAATCGGCCCTGCGGGAAATTTTGCGGGTTTGAATGATGCGTCAAAGTGGATTTTATCGATCGCCATGCTCATCGGACGATTGGAGCTATTGGCGGTATACACGCTGCTAACCCTGCAATTTTGGAGAGCCTAATATGTCGCAACGTTCTATGGCGCCGCTGGGTACGCAAATTTCTTATGCCCTGAAGGCGCGGGGTGTCGAGGTGGTTTTTGGAATTCCTGGGGTGCATAACCAAGAATTATATCGCGGATTGGAAGAGGCCGGGCTGCGCCATATTCTGGCCCGCCATGAACAAGGGGCGGGGTTTATGGCCGATGGCTATGCGCGGGCCACGGGCCGCGCGGGCGTTGCGTTCGTGATCACCGGCCCTGGCTTGTGCAACATTATGACGGCTTTGGGGCAAGCCTATTCGGACAGCGTGCCCTTATTGGTGTTTTCGTCCTGTTTGGATGATATCGAATCCCGAAAGGGTCAATTGCATCAAATGAAAGATCAGCGTGCGGCCGCGGCAACCGTTTGCGATTGGTCAGAACTGGCGCAATCTGACGCGCAGGCCTATCGTCTTATGGATCAGGCTTTTGCAGAATTTGCCCAACAGCGGCCGCGCCCCAAGCATATCCAGATACCGATCGCGTCTTTGGCCGCGGCTGCGCAAGCCGCGCCGGTTCCGCAACCGCTGCCCGGCGCCTCTGCGCCAGAGACAGAAGACATCGCAAAAGCTGCCGAGATGCTGCGCTTGGCGAAAAAGCCTTTGGTTATTTTAGGGGGTGGCGCGCGCGCGGTCTCGGTGATGCCGTTGCTGCAGCAGCTGAATGCGGCAAGCTTTACCACTTACGCAGGGCGGGGGGTGGTTGATCGCGCTTATCCGCTTCATTTTGGATCTTTACTGGCGCGTTCCGGCGCGAAATCGATTCTTGGATCGGCTGATTTGGTCTTGGTGATTGGTAGCGAATTGTCCGAAGGCGACCTTTGGCGCGCCGAGCTGGGCCATAAGGCGCCTTTGATTCGGGTGGATCTAGACCCGGAGGTGCTGACGGATAGCCATCAAGCAGAGCTGACAATTTCGATGCGGGCAGAGGCATTCGTGCCCGCGCTTTTATCGCAGTTGCAGGGTCATAAAGCGCACACGGTTTGGTGCGCGCAAGAAATTCAAACGCAGTGTCGGGCGTGGCAGCGGCAAGTGGATTTGGAACGCCCAGGCATCCTGCCAATCTGTCGCGCTTTGCAGGCTGCGCTGCCCCAAGATACAATGATCTTTTCGGATATGACCCAATTTGCCTATCTGGCAAAAGAAATTTGGCCGATGTCAAAACCGGGCCATTGGCATCACCCGACCGGATTTGGAACTTTGGGATATGCGCTGCCCGCTGCGATTGGAGGTGCGATTGGCCGCCCCGGTTTGCCGACGGCGGCGATTATCGGTGATTACGGGTTTCAATATTCCTTGCCGGAATTGGGCGCTGCAGCGGAGCTTGGATTGTCGCTTCCGATTATCCTTTGGGACAACACCAAGTTGCAGGAAATTGAAGAAAGTATGATCTCTGCCCAAATTGCGCCTCAGGCCGTCCAGGTGTCTAACCCGAATTTCTTAACCTTGGCACAAGCCTATGGGTGCGCCGCCTGCAAGCCCAGCTTGCTCGCCGATTTGCCGGGGATAATAGAGGCCGCTTTTTGTGCAGGCCGCCCCACAATAATCCACCTCACGCCTGATATGATTTGATGGATTTATGGGGGCCAGCAACTGACCAAAGCGGCAAGTGGCCTGGCCGCGCGGGTGATTTGAATGTCCAATAATGGCTCTGAGGAGAGCTTGGTATCCGCGATCAATCCGGCATTAAACAAAAGTTCTTTGAGCGGTTCTGCTTTAAACGCATGATGGGTTTTATCGGGTAAACTGCGCGCTCCGGGTCGGGTTGCCAAAAGCAATCCCGCCACCGCACCACTGCGATCGAGCAAAGGACCTCCGGCATCGCCGGGCAGCGCCTCTAATGAGAGCCGGAGCTTATTCTCTTCCCCGCCTAGGCCTTTAAGATCTTCAATTTTTGCTGCTGTAACGCTGGCGCCGCCCAACCGTCCCTCGAAGGAATGACCCGCCAATAAAAGCGGATCACCAAAACCCGCGGCGCGACGAGAAAATTTCGCAACAGCGATCGGGGATAGCATCGTTTGAGGTTGCAACAACGCCACGTTTCCGCTGATATCCGTTGCCAGAATTTTCGCATCAAAGGAATCTTCTAAAGTCATCCGACCACATTGGCTTAAGTCCAACGCATCTGTCAGCACATGGCCTTGATTTGAGACATAGATGCCCGAGCGTACAAAGATGGGTTTTTTGGTGTCTAAACCATAGACCTGATCGGGCATCTTTGCATAGGCCCGCCCTAAATCAGGATCCAACGCACCGCTTAGCACGCCAAAGCTTTGCCGCATTTCGCGCAATAAACGCTTTTGCTGGCTTTTTTGCTGCGCCGGCCAAACCAAAACAAAGCCTTTTATGCTGCCCTCTACCAATTCAGCCTGCGCGAAAGAGATGATCGCACGATCCTCGCCTCTGATCGTAAAGCTGTCATCATAAAGCCGGCGTGGTCCATTCTCGGGGATGATTTCGGTTGATCCCAAGGCTTTATAGATGGCGCGCAAAGCTTTCGAATCGCCCGCTTGCGAAATGAGATAGATCGCTGCGGCGCTGTCATCTTTAGCTTTGAAATGCGCAAGCGGAGGCGCATAGCGTTCAAATTCCACCAAACCCATTGGCATTTTTAAGCTGATCCCGGCTTCTAGATCAGTCATCAACCTCAGATCAAGATCTTCAAGAACCGCATTATATTGCGCCAAAAGCTCTTGTCTTTGTTGGCTGGTTAAAACCCCCGTCGCTTCAAACCCATTATCCTCTTGCCAAGCTTGCATAGAGCTGCGGGTGCCTTGCCCGAATAGGCCATCAATAACAGATGTGTAATAGCCTTCGCTTTTCAGCGCGGTTTGCAGGTTTTTCTTTTCGGGCATGCTCAATTGAGATTCCGTTAGCCGCGCCTGTTCCAGCGTTTCCTCTTCCAAATCTGTTTGCGCGCTTAAATCCTTGAGCGGTTCCGTGATGATGCGGCGTTGCGTGCGGCCCGTACCGCTTTGTGGGGCGAGCGTCGCAGTTTCCACACCGCTTCCGCTTTGCAGGTTGCTTGGCCAGATTTGCGGCCCATAGCTCGACCCGGAAGTAACAAAACTATCGCCTGGAATGGCCAAGCGCGATTGCAAATCGCGGCGCTGCGCGTCTGCAATTTCTTCGCTGAACGGGCCCATCGCGATCACATACCAGCCTGATCCAAGCGAAAAAGCGTTGATGTTGGGAAGCTTAGCGGAATAGGCTCGGGCGCGATCTTCAATTTCAAGCAAGCTTGGCCGGGTTTCGATCTGGATCCAAACCGGTGTTTGGGCCATCACAAAATTCGAAAATGTTATGCTCAAAACGGCACACCATAACACTACCCGATAAAAAACCACTGCGACCCCTATTGCTTGCCCCGTTTGGGTTTATAGTTCAATTTTAAGATGCTCTTTGTTTACGGGAGAAGCGTTTAATTGGAAAGTCCTTTCGAGCAGAGTTTTTGCCTAGTTGAATGACTTTTTTAGCGCCCAGGCCGCCATGTTCCGTTTGTTTGTTGACCCCTGTCATGGCTTTGCCTAGGTAGGGCGGGCGCATAACTTAATGATAAAGACACAAACCCATGACCCAATCGCCTCCGCGTTGTTTTCAAGATATTATACTTAGACTGCAAGCCTATTGGGCAGCGCAAGGCTGCGCCATTATGCAACCTTATGATATGGAAGTGGGTGCGGGCACGTTTCACCCAGCGACCACGTTGCGCTCGCTGGGCGCACGGCCTTGGGCAGCGGCCTATGTGCAACCTTCTCGGCGGCCCACTGATGGCCGCTATGGGGAAAACCCAAACCGGTTGCAGCATTATTATCAATATCAAGTTTTGATAAAGCCCAGCCCCCCAGAACTGCAGGCGTTATATCTAGGCTCGCTGGAAGCGATTGGTATCGATATGGCGCTGCATGATATTCGGTTTGTCGAGGATGATTGGGAAAGCCCGACCTTGGGCGCTTGGGGGCTGGGTTGGGAAGTGTGGTGCGATGGCATGGAAGTGTCGCAATTTACCTATTTCCAGCAGGTTGGCGGGCATGATTGCCACCCGGTCTCGGGCGAATTGACCTATGGTTTAGAGCGATTGGCCATGTATGTGCTGGGCGTCGATCATGTGATGGATATGCCCTTTAACGCGCCCGATGCCCCGATCCATCTGTCATATGGCGATGTGTTCAAACAAACCGAAGAAGAATATGCGCGGTGGAATTTCGATGTTGCCAATACCGATCAATTGCTGCGCCATTTTGAAGAAGCCGAGGCGGAATGCGCCGCGATTTTGGAGCAAGAACATATCGACCCCAAAACCCAGAAGCGCATCATCATGGCGCATCCGGCCTATGATCAATGCATCAAGGCCAGCCATCTGTTCAATCTTTTGGATGCGCGGGGTGTGATTTCGGTCACCGAACGCCAAGCCTATATTGGCCGGGTGCGCGCGCTGGCCAAGCAATGCGCCGATGCGTTTGTTTTAACCGCCGCTGGGGGCCAAACCCAATGACCGGCAAACTTCTTGCATTGAGCATTATCCTTGCCGCAATGGTGGCGGGTATTTCGATTTATTACCTTCAGATCTATGCGTTTTATGATGAGGTTGTGGCAGATGGGAAAACGGATGTGGTGTTAACCCGGCGTGGTGATGGCGCAGTGACCCCGATCGCCTATCAGGATTTTCAGGCGATTGACTCGAGCAGCTCGCCAATCCGGTATCGCGCGTGTTTTACAACTTCTGAACCGTTGGCGGCGCTTCAAAGCAAATTCGTTACGCTTGAGACGGCCGAACCCTTGGTGGCTCCAAAATGGTTTGACTGTTTTGACGCCGCGTTTTTAGGGGCGCAAATCGAACAAGGCAAAGCGCGCGCGTTCCTAGCCGTGGAAAACTTGACGTATGGGATCGATCGCATCGTGACGATCCTGCCGGATGGACGGGGCTATGCCTGGACCAAGATTAACCGCTGCGGCAAGGTGGTTTTTGACGGGAAAACCGCCCCCGAAGATTGCCCCAAGCCTGTCGAAAGAGACTGACATGCCCGATTTATTGATAGAATTATTTTCCGAAGAAATTCCGGCGCGTATGCAGGCCAAAGCCGCTGCGGATTTGCAAAAGGCGATGACGGATGGTTTGGTCGAGGCTGGGCTAACCTATGCCGGTGCTGCCGCTTTCGCCACGCCCAGACGGTTGACACTGACCGTGCATGGACTGCTGGCGCAAAGCCCCAGCCTGCGCGAAGAGCGTAAAGGCCCGCGCGTTGATGCCCCCGAACAAGCCATAGCAGGGTTTTTACGCGGCGCAGGCGTTTCCCGTGAAGCGTTAAGCGTGCGCGCCGACAAAAAAGGGGATGTCTACATCGCCATGATCGAAAAGCCGGGTCGTCCGGCGGCGGAGATTATTGCCGAAACGCTTGAAAAAACCGTGCGGCAGTTTCCATGGCCAAAATCGATGCGCTGGGGCTCTGGCAGCCTGCGCTGGGTGCGCCCATTACACTCGATTATCTGCCTGCTAAGCGATGAGGCGGGCGCCGATATTATTCCCATTGAGATTGAGGGCGTAAGCGTTGGTCATACCACTTATGGACATCGTTTTATGGCACCAGATCCGATTTCTGTAACCGGTTTTGAGGATTATCAAGCCAAATTGAAACGGGCGTTTGTGCTGTTAGATGCAAAAGAGCGCAAAGAGGCGATTTGGCAAGAGGCCTCGAACCAGGCATTTGCCGTAGGTCTTGATCTTGTGGACGATCCTGGGTTGTTGTCTGAAGTGGCCGGATTGGTCGAATGGCCGGTTGTTTTAATGGGCAAAATCGACGCGCAATTTCTGTCATTGCCCGCTGAAGTGTTGCAAACATCGATGAGAGAACATCAAAAATTCTTTTCTTTGCGCAACCCGAAAACGGCGCAGATAGAAGGGTTTATCACGGTTGCGAACCGAACCACCGCGGATCAAGGCGCAACAATTTTGACAGGCAATCAAAAGGTTCTGTCTGCGCGCCTGGCAGATGCGAAATTCTTTTGGGAAAACGATCTCCGCTTGGCGCAGAATGAGGGTATGAGCCGTTGGGTTGATCGTTTATCGAATGTGACGTTTCACAACAAACTGGGAAGCCAAAAACAACGCGTTGATCGGCTAGTGCAATTGTCATCAGATCTGGCACCGCTGATTGGCGCGGACCCGGCTTTGGCAGCGCAAGCCGCCAGCGTGGTGAAGGCCGACCTGTCTTCAGAAATGGTGTATGAGTTTCCCGAATTGCAAGGGCTTATGGGCAGCTATTACAGCCATGCGGCGGGTTTGCCCGATGATGTGGCGAAAGCCTGCATCGAACATTATGCGCCGCTTGGGCCGAGCGATCAGGTGCCGCAAACGCCGCTGTCTGTAACGGTGGCTTTGGCGGATAAAATTGATCTTTTAACAGCTTTTTGGGCGATCAATGAAAAACCGACGGGCAGCAAAGACCCATTTGCTTTGCGGCGTGCAGCGCTTGGGGTGATCCGATTACTGCTTGAGAATAACGTATCTCTTTCCTTGCTTTCGGTGCTGCAAAAAGCCTATCCGAACGCAGATTTGCAAGATTTATTAGGGTTTTTCCATGATCGGCTGAAAGTATTTTTGCGCGATCAAGGACTGCGCTATGATATTATTGATGCCTGTATCGCGGTGTCGGGAAATGATAACCTGACGCTGTTGGTAAAGCGCGCGGAGGCTTTATCGCAATTCTTGAAAACCGATGATGGTGACAATCTTCTGCAAGCCTTTCGACGCGCGAATAACATTCTCAGCCAGGCCGAGGCAAAGGATGGCGTAGAATATTCTTACGGCGCCGATGTGAAATATGCCGAGAATGCTCAAGAACGCGCTGTCTTTGAAATATTGGACCGGCAAGAGCCGCTTATTGAACAGGCGATGACTGCTGCTGAGTTTTCAAATGCGCTGGCTGGTCTTGCTGCGCTGCGCGCGCCGCTTGACGGTTTTTTTGAGGCGGTTCAAATAAATACCGAAAATGCGGTGATCCGCCGAAATCGGCTGAACCTGCTCAGCCGGATTCGTGCGCTGGGCGTTCAAGTTGCAGATTTAAGTAGGGTTGAAGCGTAATTTAAGCGGCGCGGCGGCGGCGCCAACGGGCGCGCGACCTTTGGCTTGAAACTGGCTTTATTCTGGCTATGCTGCAGAAGAGAAAGAAGGGTGCCGCAGTGCAGCAAAAGCAATTGGATATCACGCTTGTGACCCCCACTGCGGCTATGTCGGCAGAGGCCTATGGCGGCCGCGCAAAATGCTTGCAGCGCTTGGTTCGTTTGGATTTACCGGTTCCTCGGACGGTGGCCTTGTCTTTCAAGGCCGTGCATGAGATCGCGTCGGGCAGTCCTGTCGATGTCAATGCTATCCTTGGCTATTTTGATCATTCGGATTTGATTTGTGTGCGCCCGTCATCGCAAAGCGCCGATTGGGGTGGCCCGGGCGCTGTGCTGAATATTGGAATGAATAAGGCGCGCTATGCTCTGTTATGCGATACGCTGGGCGCAGAGGCGGCGGCGATATTATATCTAAGCTTTGTGCAGGCCTATTCTATTCACGTGGCTCGCCTAGACGCGGATATCTTCGATCATATCAAAGGCCAAGATCACGCGGCCCTGGAACAGGCTTTGCGGGCCTATGAGGAAGAGGCAGAGGAAGCGTTTCCACAAGAGCGCGATGCCCAATTAACGCAAGTACTGGCATCAATGGCGCGCGCCTGGGAGGGCACATCGGCACGGTTGCTGCGTCAAGCCAAAGGCGCTCCAGCGGGGGCTGGGCTTGGCTTGGTGGTGCAACAAATGGCGTTTGGGTTGGGGCAGGGCGAATGCGGCTCGGGGCTGTTGCAATTGGTGAACAGCGCCACAGGCCAATCTCAAGTGACCGGGCGCTATAAGCGGCAAAGCCAGGGCCGCGAAGGTCTAAGCGGCGATCAGGGGGCAATTTTCCTGACCAGCGATCCGCGCGGGGCCTCTTTGCAAGAGGCTGCACCAGAGATTTTTGAAACTTTGATCGAGCAGGCCAAACTGATGCGCATTCGGTTGCGCGAAGAAATGCAAATTGAATTTACCATCCAAGATGGGCAGCTTTACATCCTGGATGGGGTGCGCGTGCAGCGGCGTGCCCCGGCAGCGGTGCGCATCGCTGTGGCTTTGGCAGAAGATGGTATTATTTCGCAAAAGGAGGCTTTGTTGCGCGTGGATCCAAGATCATTGGGTGAATTACTGCACCGCCAAGTGGATCCGGATGCAGCGCGCGATGTGCTGTGTGAGGGGGTGGCGGCCAGCCCCGGCGCCGCGGCTGGAAAGATCGTGTTTACCTCTGAAGCCGCGCAGGCCAGCGCGGCGCGCAATGAAGCCTGCGTTTTGGTGCGCCGCGAAACCAGCCCCGAGGATATTCGCGGGATGCATGCCGCCAGCGCCGTTTTGACCGAACGCGGCGGGATGACCAGCCATGCGGCAGTGATCGGCCGCGGCATCGGGCTGCCTTGCGTGGTCGGGGCCAATGAGATTTCGCTCAACCTGTCCGACAAAACCTTAACCACACCCAATGGACAGGTGTTTCAAGAAGGCGATGTGATCACGGTAGATGGCAGCAATGGCCAGATTTTGGCCGGCCAACCTGCGATGATTGAAGCGGCTTTGAATGACGCCTTTCAATCTTTGATGGCATGGGCTGATACGCATAGTGACATTAGGGTGCGCGCCAATGCGGACACGCCGGCCGATGCGCAAACCGCGCGGAATTTCAACGCTCATGGCATAGGTCTTTGCCGGACCGAGCATATGTTTTTTGAAGCTGATCGGTTGACCTTGATGCGCGAAATGATCTTTGCTGATGACAGCGATGAGCGGCGCGCCGTGTTAGATCGTTTGTTGCCGATGCAGCGCTCAGATTTCATCAAATTGTTTAAAATCATGCAAGGTATGCCGGTTTGTATTCGCTTGTTTGATCCCCCTTTGCATGAGTTTCTTCCCTCAGATCGGGCTGGCATCCGTGAATTGGCCGATGCGCTTGATTTGCCGATTTCACATGTTAGCCGCCGCATTGAAGATATGGCCGAATACAATCCGATGCTAGGCCTGCGGGGGGTGCGTTTGGGCGTAACGGTGCCGGAAATTTATGAAATGCAAGCGCAGGCGATTTTTGAAGCCACGATTGAGGCCAGTCAAGATGGTGATCCGGTGGTGCCTGAAATTATGATCCCTTTGGTCAGCGCGAAGCGCGAGGTAGAGCTGGTAAAGGGTAATATTGACTCCGTAGCCGCCAGGGTTCGAACCTCGTCAGGCGTTAATTTCGCATTCAAGTTGGGGGTTATGGTGGAAACGCCGCGCGCTGCGTTACGCGCCAATGAAATTGCCCAGCATTCTGCTTTTCTGAGCTTTGGAACCAATGACTTAACGCAGATGACCTATGGGTTGTCGCGCGATGATGCAGGGCGCTTTATGTCGCGCTATGTACAAAAACAAGTGTTTTTGGAAGATCCGTTCCATGTGCTTGATACGGACGGCGTGGGTGAGTTGTTACAATTGGGCGCTGAACGGGCCCGAAAAGCCCATCCGGATGTGACAATTTCGATTTGCGGCGAGCATGGCGGCAACCCTGAATCAATTGCTTTTAGCCGCGCGCATGGGTTCGATTATGTGTCTTGTTCGCCTTTTCGGGTGCCCAGCGCACGGTTGGCAGCGGCGCAGCTTGCAATTCAGGAAGAAACCGCCTATTTGAGCGCTCAATAAGCTGGCCTGACGCTTCATCAGGCGTAATATTGTGAAATACCTGGCGTCCTTTTTGCCCATTTGGAGATATGCTTTGAGCTTGTTCAAATCGCTTTTGGTATTTGTTTTTATGGGGTTTGCGGCCAGTGCCGCGCAGAGTGACACCCCCAAAGAAATGGTGGTGCTGGGTCTGCAGGTCGATCAGCAGTTTCGCCAAAACATTCCTGCTTGGAGTTTTAACCAGATTTTGTCGCGGCAAAAAGCCGCTCAAAACATGTTATACTCGGCCACCTATATGGAGACATTGCCCGTTGCCACGGGTGGTAAGCAATGGAGCTGTTTGGCAGAAGCGCTTTATTTTGAAGCCCGTGGAGAGTCGATTGCTGGCCAATTTGCTGTCGCAGAGGTGATCATGAACAGGGCGGATAGCCGGGCGTTTCCAAACACAGTATGCGGTGTTGTTAATCAAGGGACAGGGCGCCGACATGGCTGTCAATTCAGCTATAATTGCGATGGGCTGGCAGAACGCATTCACGATAAAAAAGCCTACCAGCTGGCGGGTAAAGTGGCTGACCTTGTGCTGAATGGCGCGCCGCGGCGCCTGACATCGGGGGCCATGTTTTATCATGCTAAATCGGTTGCGCCGCGCTGGGCAAAAAAACTAGATCGCACAACCACCATCGGGGAACATCACTTTTATGCCCATCAGGCCGGAAAAAGCTGATAAAACTTTACCGGAAAAATGACGCAACTGACGGCTTTGGTGACGCCTCTGATCGCAGCCAAAGGAAAGATCTCTTGTATCGCTGTGATGAAGCTGGAAGAGAGGCCTCCGCATGACAGAAGAGATCAGGCTGGCGTTTGCCCATCCATTGGAACGTGCGCAAGCCAGCGCTGAAGGCAAATATGATCGGATTTCTCTGCGCGACCATATTGTCGAGGTTGAGATTGGTGCGTTTCAAAGCGAACGGGGCGTTACGCAACGGGTGTGTTTCAATGTGGTGGTGGAAGTGCGGCCCACGGCAGAATATAGCGATGATGTAGATCAAATTTTATCCTATGATCGGGTAACCGAGGCCATCGCAGCCGAGCTGAATTTTGAACGGTTGAATTTGTTGGAAACCTTGGCAGAGCGCATAGCGGGGCGCATCTTAAGCGAAAAGCAAGCGGTACGGGCCTTTGTGCGGATTGAAAAGCTTGATCGGGGCCCGGGTGCGCTGGGGGTTGAAATCGTACGCTCAAGCACTTCCGCTTTGCCCGCCTTTAAAAAGGCGGAAGAAGATCGCCTCAGACCGCGGATTATACACCTTTCGAATTCGGCGGTGACCTCACCTTTTTTGACCGGCTGGCTTGATGCATTGGAACACAACCAAGCGCCTGTGATTTTATGCGTAGGCCTGCCAGAGTTGCCCCAACCAAAGGCAGAAAATGCGCAAGTGGCGCGGCGTATTGGGTTGCTGGCGATTGAGCAGAATGCTTGGCTGCTTGCGGCGCAGGATCCACGCTGCGTTGTGGTTGCCACGCATACAGAGTTGGATTGGGCGATGAAAAACGGTCAAATCAGCGTTTGGGCGCCGTCAAAGATGGTGCTTGATGCGACGCACCCACCGCAAGGTGATCTGCGAAACAGCCTGTCCTTAACGCATTGGCTTATTGACTTTTTGGAGGCGCAGGATGGTTTGTATATCGGCGCTGAGGTGGCGGTTGACTCTGCGCTGCGCTTGCGCAGCCAGCCGATCCAAGCGCAGCTTTTGTAAGCTTGCAATAGGCCAGATTTTTGCGCATCACTGCATTATGACAGAGTATTATCGCCCTTTGCTGAGTAGAGCCTATCCGCGCCCCGCCGCGGCGCTGATTTGTGCAGGGGGAAATGCGTGGTTTCAATTCGTTGAAAAGATCACCCGCGAGGGTGGCCGTGAAGTGGTTGATGCCAACAGCCTGCCAAGCGAGTGGAAGAGCAAATTGACCCGGCCCCGGCCAAATTTTTGCGGTATGGACTTTCACCGCGCGAATATCATGGGTATTTTGAACGTAACGCCCGATAGTTTTTCGGATGGCGGCACGTTCTTAGATCCGAACTTTGCAGTTGAGCAAGCGGTTCAGATGGCCGAGGACGGGGCCGATCTTATCGATATTGGCGGCGAGTCGACGCGGCCGGGGGCGGTTGAAATTTCGGTTCAAGAAGAAGTTGCGCGGGTGATACCGGTTATCGGGGCGCTTGCGCAAAAGGTAAGCAAAGCGATCTCTGTTGATACGCGCAAATCGGCGGTGGCGGATGCGGCCTTTCAATCGGGCGCGCGTTTGGTCAATGACGTGTCCGGTTTTACCTTTGATCCCGATCTTTTGACGGGCTGTGGCGAAAATATGCGCCCGGTTTGCGTGATGCATTCACAAGGCCTGCCCGAAATGATGCAAAACAATCCGCAATATGATGACGTGGTTTTAGATGTATATGATTTTTTGCAGGCGCAGATCGCCAAATTGGTGGCCGCGGGGGTACCCGAGCGTTGCATCTTAGCTGATATCGGGATTGGTTTTGGAAAAACTCTTGCGCATAATTTGGCGCTTCTCAATCGGATTAGTTTGTTCCATGGTTTGGGCGTGCCCTTGCTCTTGGGTGTGTCGCGAAAGGGTTTCATTGGCCAGATTGCCGGTGTAGAAGACCCCCAACAGCGATTGGCTGGATCTCTTTCGGTGG
>Ga0255756_1000750_pt1 | contig 38568 bp, 47 predicted proteins | sample 011ome_20_FD_179956 | JGI IMG/M metagenome (GOLD analysis project Ga0255756, IMG submission 179956) | Coastal salt marsh microbial communities from the Groves Creek Marsh, Skidaway Island, Georgia - 011509CT metaG (version 2) | ecosystem: Environmental > Aquatic > Marine > Intertidal zone > Salt... | reverse complement strand
GTTTTGATGCGAGTTGTGACGCGGTCTCATCACATATAATGATACTTAGACCATTACACACATCGGGTTTATTCACTTTATCGGGGAACTCCAAATTGAACGCCTCTATAGATATTGCTGGGATATCTGGGGCTTCGTCAAGAAGTCTATCATACTCTTCGCGACACTTCTTGACAAAATCAACAACCTCCGTGCGGTCATTCTCATCGAGGGACAATTCCATATCTATATTTCTATAGTACTTGGAGTACTGGACACACATCGCAGAGTGTGCCTCTGAGAGACTCAAACTTTGACTAAACTTACCTATAGATGTGAGGATACCACCCAGAACATTGAGGAACGCAAAGAAGTACTGCACAATCATAATTTTAGCGCGAGTTTCCGATGAAACACTATCATTCCCACTTGGATTGAGAACCGCGAAACCCCCAACACCTGTGATACTCGCGATGATTATACTCGGGTATGACAGGTAATCATTCTGTTTTTTGAAGTGAAGGCGTGCGTGATTATGAAGCCAGCGATATCCCGCGGCTCGCTCGGCCCACGATTTGAGGAGCTTCTCCTGCTTCTCACACCACGGGTGGGGATCCATTATTTTACGTGGCTATTTTTAATCTCGGTGGCCTCTCGGTGTGCCATGGTATCCACGAGTTCATTCTGTGGGTGTCCATTGTGTGCCTTGACCCACTTCCACTCCACAGAGGTCATCTTACCCTGGAGAGTATCAATTTCGATCCACAACCCCTTATTCTTTACAGGTGTACCCGCGGCGGTGCGCCACCCATTTCTCTTCCAATTCTTAATCCATGAAGTTATTCCATTCTTGACATAGTTACTATCGGTAAACAGTCTTATCTCAAGAATGTCGCGTGCGAGACACTGTTGAAGTGCCTGAACGACGGCAGTCATTTCCATGACATTATTTGTTGTTCCATCTTTACCCCCCGACATATTAATGCCCGCGCCAGTCACGGCCCAACCACCTGGACCGGGGTTTCCCAAACAACTTCCGTCTGTGTATACGTCTTGCATTTGTTATTACATTGTGTCATTTATTTAAGTTTGAAATATCCATTGCGACCATTACGCGAAATCGCAACAATGGACACAATAATACCAGTAACAAGGATTGATATTGGAATCCACATACCCAATTGCTGCTGTGTTGTTTTTTGTTTGCTTGCCATTTGATATATACAGACAAAATTATTTGGCAATAGATTATACCGAGATTATTTCTAATTTGAGAACGCTAAACAAAACTTAACATATTTGAATTATGTTAATTTTTGTGTTTTAAATACGCGATCGAGTTACATAATTAGCTTAGTTGGAGAACGCGAGACCACCCATACCAGATTGGATGCGGAGGACGTTGTAGTTGGTCGCGAACATGTGCATGGTGGTGGCATCGGTAGCCTTCATGGTCACCGCAACTTGGGCGTTGTCGATGCGGGAGAAGTTGCAAGTACCAGTTGGTTGGTGCTCTTCTGGCTTCAACGCGAAGGAATAAGAGTACACACCTGGGTATGGGCAACCAGTGTGGTGGTTGAAGGATTGCACTTGGTTGAAGTACTTACCCGCTTGTTCCTTGAAACGGTCTTGACCGTTGAGGACCAACTTGAAGGTGGACAATGGACCGGCCGTTTCTTCGGTGAAGTCGGCAGTGGAACCCGCCGTACCAACCGCGAGGAGTGGGGCACCCGAACCTTGGGTGATTGGCACGTAGCAGTTGGATTCAGAAACCGCGCGCGCGTTGGACTCGAGAACAACATCATCCAATTGGTTGGACGAGGTGAAGTTCCACAAGGACGAGCGAGCCGCGGTGTTGGAGAAGCACCACACCAATTCCTTAATTGGGTGGTTGTAGGACAAACGAACTTGCTTGGGGGCAGCGGAAGTCACGGTGTCCGAGCCAGTGTGTTGCACTTGCTCGATGAGGTATTCGTGACCCTTTTGCGCGAAGCGACGACGCTCTTCGGTGTCCAAGTACACGTAGTTGGCCCAGACCTTGAAAACATTCTTGTTAACATAGGTCTCCATGTCGGAGGCCAAGTCAATGTCGATGCGGACTTCGTGGTATTGGAGGGCAATCAAAGGCAAGTACAAACCTGGGTTACGGTTGAAGAAGAAGACCAATGGCAAGTACACGGTCTTACCGGTAGCCGCAGTGGTCATCTTGGCGTAGGACGCCTTCTTGGCTTCATCGTGGTACAAGTTATCGTACAAACGCCACCACTTTTGGTAGTGCTTGTCGATGCGTTGGCCACCGATGGAGAGTTCAACGTTGTTGACCGCGCGTTCCGCGACCCAGCAAGCATCCGCAACCGCCGAAGTGGTAATAGTCGCCGCAGCGTTAGATTGCAATTCAATGTACATGTCACCGACCAAATCACCGTTACGGGCAATGGTCACAGACACGCGACCGGAGTTGGCCGCAGTACCGTTGACAGTTTGTTCGATGTTTTCCATCGCGAAGTTGGTGTGACGCTTGTACACAGCCTGGAAGAAAGTGACTTTTGGGTTACCAGTCAAGTAGACATCTTGGGCGCCATAGGCGACGAGTTGCATGAGACCACCGGCCATCGTGAGAGTTTTTGTACTATATAGCAAGATTTTTTTTCTGGTCGAAATCGCACGAGTGCGAAAATTACACAATCAACTTTTCTCAGCATATGTTAAAATGTCGTCACAGCCTGAAGATGAAGTTGAAGATGGGGAAATTGTATCTGACGAAGAAGAAGAAATTGTATTGTCTGAAGAGGAAGAGGAAGATGACGAATTCTTTATGGACGAAGACGAGGGTGTCATGGATGTCGTTGGTTTGATGAGTTCGCTCTTGGCGACCCCAGACGGAGACACTGTGTGTTCGGCTCTCGTGAATATCTCCAATCAATTGGAAACCCAAAATAGAATTCTGATAAAAATGCTTGCCAAGATGTCCCAAAAATCTACTTAGAAAGATATCGCGTTACTTAGTAAATACCATAGAAAATGGAACACACCCATTTCATCGATAAGGAACCCAATAAGTATGAGGCACTCTCCGAGCTTCAAAAACAGCACATCCAATCGATGAAAGAAGAACAGGTACTTGACGTGATTAATAAGTTTGAACAGGCGTGGTCTCTAAAGACAAACGACTTCCGTAATGCCCGCGAACTTGGATATAGACAATACATTCACCCCGAAAACTTCGACGACACTGGAAATCCAATTCCAAATCAAATCGATATCCTTGCGATCAAAGGTAACCGTGATCGTCAAAGAACGTATCTGATCAACTTGAAAAACCACGCTCGTGATATCAAGCTTCACAAGTATGATCACGCGGATGATGGGATGACCGTTGTACGCCGAATCAATAACGTCCTGAAGCAGTTGTGTGACGGGTATGAGAACATTCGCAGACACTATACATCATTTGAACGGATTGACAACCCAACTGCACTTCCACAGTTTAGTGTGACGGGAGATCCATCGACGATGGACGAAGAGGAAATTGAAAGTTCGACTCCGTTCCAGAAGTGTTTATTGTATGCCCTGGATGAAACGTATAAGAGTGGGTATCGTCGATACAAAGATTCGTGTTGTGAAGAGAAGAAGACGGTCGAGGGTCATCGAACAAGGGCATGGAAACCCAAGTTCACAATTGAAAGATTCGTATATTCTCTTGCACAGAAAGATGACGATTTCGTTAATTGGAAGCACTTTACAAGCCGAGGCTCGGTGTTTCGAGAAGTGATTGATAATCTTTCAAAGTGTATTGATGCACAGTTCCCAGAAATTACAAAAAGACGTCAAGTGTGGTCATTTAAAAATGGTGTTTTCATTGGTAAAGAATGGATTCCCGACAGAGGGGTGTACGATTGCTGTTTTTACCCCTATGAAAGTAAGGAGTTCAGATGCCTTGATCCAACAATCATTGCGTGTAAGTATTTTGACAAGCAATTTGATGACTTTTCTCACATTGACAGATGGCAAGATATCCCAACCCCGTTCTTCGACTCGATTCTAAAATATCAAAAGTTTGACGATGATGTCTGTGATTGGGCCTATGTAATGGGTGGACGTCTCTGTTTTGATGTGGGTGATCTCGATGGGTGGCAGGTTATTCCATTTTTCAAGGGTATTGCACGGTCCGGTAAGTCAACTCTAATTACGAAAGTATTCAAGAAGTTCTACGAAGATGAAGATGTTGTGACAATGTCGAATAATATTGAAAAAAAGTTTGGACTCTCTGCGATCAAGGATGCTTTCATGTTTATTGCCCCAGAGGTAAAGGGTGATCTCGCACTCGAACAAGCCGAGTTTCAGTCGATGGTATCAGGTGAAGATGTATCTGTGGCTGTAAAAAATAAGACTGCGACGAGTATTGAATGGAAGGTCCCGGGTGTATTGGGTGGGAATGAGGTTCCAAACTGGAAGGATAATTCGGGTTCGGTGCTCCGCCGTATTCTCACCTGGAACTTCTCAAAGCAGGTCAAGGATGCAGATCCCCAGTTGGATCAGAAGCTTGATGGTGAAATCCCCATTATTCTTCTCAAGTGTATCCGAGCGTACTTGGATTACTCAAACAAGTACAGAAACAAGGATATTTGGAATGTTGTCCCCGAATACTTCAAGAAAATCCAGAAGCAGGTTGCAATGGTTGCGAGTACCCTCCACAATTTCCTGGAATCCACCAGCATTGTCTATGGGAACGACCTCTTTGTGCCCCAGAAGCTCTTCATCCAGGTATTCAATCAGCACTGCCAAGCGAACAATTTGGGCAAACCCAAGTTCAACCAAGACTTCTATGCAGGTCCATTCAGTTCACGGGATATCGAAGTCAAGGAAGAGACGGTGACTTACAAGGGTCGAACATATCCAAGACAGCCCGTGATCTACGGTCTCGACGTCATTGAAGAAACGCTTGGATTTGCAGATGATTATTAAAAAAAATGCTGACCAATAGTAATATGAGCCAACAGCTCAGAGAATTTGTAAAGCAGTCGGGTGTGGAGTTACGCACCACGAACAGCCCAAGTTCAGTATCCACAACCGCGTCAAATAACGCACTCAATAGAGAAATTGAGATGGAACTTGGAATTACCCGACAACAGGAGTTTCCACCTCGCCTTGAAAAGAATATGATGAGTAATGAAAATTATGGCGAGTTTGCGGAGTTTGTGTACAACTCAAACAATGACATGAATAACATTGTAGCTGATATTCCCATACCAAAACCAGAGCTTACCGTGAGTAAGTTGAACCCAGGTATGTTCAATGCAACGGTGAATCGTCAATTCAGCGCTGATACTCGTATCAACCTTAAAAAGATTCTCCTCAAACAACCCCTCCCAAAATCACCCATTGGTGAGGGTCTTTATATAGACACCACAGAGATTAATGGTATTTATGGACGATTTGTCACGGGGTTTACACATACCCGTGAATATGGTCGCAAGGGGAATATGAACTTGAACTTTTTTACAGTTCAACTCAAGATTATCGTAACAAATGGGGTGGAATCCAAGGGTGCTACAGTCAATTTCTATAAGAATGGTAAGATTCGATTCTCTGGGGGGTTTATTGGGACAAATATCGCGAATCAACCTGAGCTCATTCGACGATTCATTGTGGACAATTATTCCGATAAAGAAGCCTTTCTCTATAGCCCATTTGAATACAACAATCTTAGTGGTCAGTTCAGAATCAATGGGGTCATACGTAACATGGGTGAACTTGCGCGTCGGGGGCAACGACAATATGGCTACACGGAGATAAAATATGATGGTGAGTTGTCTCCATTTATGTATATCACTTACAATGGACACAAGTATATTATCTCAAAAAGTGGTAATATTCAAATATCCGGGGCGCGAAACCCTGCGGATATGTTGGTCGCATACAATGATGGTATTGATCTTGTCCGAGACTTGAACACAAATGGTGAAATTGTATTGTCCAGTAGTTCTAATATTCCACGTAAACTTGTGAAAAAACAAACCAAGAAGTCACCCAAATCAAAGAAGACCCGTCGAGCTGTGTTAAGTACAAATCAAAAGGCGGCCCTTAAGATTGATGGTCGACAATGTATGCGCCTTTCAAAGTCGGAACTTGTGGATCTCGCGAAGAAGTTGGGTGTTGTAGGCATTACCCAATCCTCCAAGAAGGAGGACATCTGTAAAAAGATCAAAGGTATATCTAATACCAAAACGGCGACATTCAAAAACACAAACAAGGGGCGTAACGTGACCCTCTCAGGTACAAACAAATCATTTAAAGTTGGTCGCGCGACCTGTACGGGTTATAGCAAAACCGAACTTCTTCGTGTCGCGGGGATCCTCAAGATTAAGCTTGATCCCAAGGAAACGAAAGCGACTCTCTGTGCAAAGATTGAAAAGGTGCGTAACGCGATGGTAGCCCCCAAACCAAAACCAAAGACACCACCACCCAAACCAACTAGGAAAGAAGTGGCAAAGCAAAAGGAAGTGGTAAAGACGCAACAAGTTATCAAGAAAAGAGGACTCAATGAAAACTCGATTCGTAGAGACCTTGTTAAATTGTACGGTAGTCGGTGGATGAACCGTTACAAGAATGTGATGCCCTCGATTGATAATGATGTGAAAGCAGTCAAAGTGAAGATTAATGAATTGAACAAGGGTAATAAATTGGGTCTCCCATTCAAGAAGAATGTGGATACCATTAAGAAGGGTATGGTTAGTAATTGGAAAATGGAAAGAAGACGAGAATTGGAAAAGAAGGTCATTGGAAGTCAACTCAATGTCACTAACGTTCCACGTAACTTGGTGACACAATATAGAAATGCCGCGACAAACTATATTCTTACTAAAGGTCCAACTATGAAACAATTGGCAAATCACAAGAAGACTTGGGTAAACTTAAGGATGAAGCGTTAATTGTTATTAGAAATGGAATTCATTGAAAAACAACTCAGAGAAAGATTTGACATTGGTATGAAACGCTATGGACATGGGGTAATTATTGATTCGGATACTAGAAATTGGGGAACACCTAGAAACTCCTGGATTGACATGGCCGTTGAAGAGTTTCTAGATGCAGTCATATACATAGTGGCTGACTACGTGAGAGAATGGCGAACGCGATGCCCTCTAATTGCGGAATACACTATAAAATCGGAAGATGACAATGGACTTATCATACACATTATACATAATTATACTCGCATGGAAAGTCCCAAACACAAAATGCTTGTATGGAATCTAATTAACATGATATATACGTGTTCAATATTTTGAGAGGTTCCCCAATTTGCTTGAGGTGAATCGTGTGATACGCAAAGTTGTACTTGGGAAATAGTTCCTTAATTAAATTAGATATCACAGCACCCTCCACATAGTTGGGTATTCCCGAACATACTGAATTTCGTTCAATTTGAAGAAAACGATCCTCCAATTGCACGAACTTTTTAAGACTTTCTGCGTCGACACCATCCGCACGCATTTGTTTGTATGTACTTTTAGACATACCCGCGCTGAGATGGAAATTCTTAGAACCAGCTATTTCTTCTGAGTTAACACTCTTTTCATACATGAGAGCGAGTGCTATAAGGGCGAGGATTGCAAACCTTGTCATTTACTTATTACATAGGAATTAATTTAGATAGATCGTTAACTTTGTGAATGATATTGAAGAGTTCATCACGACACGACACATCACCAGGTTTAATGATTTCAAACTCAATTTGATAGGAACATTCTTCCTCGGAATCCATATCAACATTATCACCCGATGAAATCGTCATGTCGATACTAAGGTTCTTTCGAATGAACGAGTGGCGCGTCTTTGTTCGTTTTCGATCCATTTCATATTCACCCCACGTTGGGATTTCTCTAGAAATACTAAAACGCATATCAAGTGGTGTACCGGTAAAATCATCTTTGATAACATTAATCTTTTGAATCATTGTTTGTTCACCCGTGTCATGATCCGATGAGATTCTTACACCCTCTTTGTCGCTATAAAATATATCGGACACAGATGTTTTTACACTTTCCCACCCCGTATACCGTCGAAGCCCATCGAGTACGCGCTCGAATGTTTCTTTCCCCACATTTGTATCAAAGAAAGATCCATTATATTTACCAAGACGCAACTCTATTTCGATATTTTCTTCATCCTTATGTGTGTCAAACACGGGGAGAACCTTATCGGTGATAGTTTCAATGTCTAACATTATTCTTTACAATAGAGATACGCGTCATTCTCTTAAGTGTTTTTTATACACAAAATGTAATGAGAGGTTTTTTAAACCTCGGAAATACTTGCTATTTTAATACAGCACTCCAATGTTTACTTCACATCCCAGTACTCTCGAATTACTTTTTACACGCACAGTACACGGGAGATTGTGAGTTCACACAATTGTACTCGACGCTCGTTCATTTCTATTGGGTATCCCAAGAAAAGGGAGTTGTCAATATGAAACCCCTCTTGGAACAGTTTTACGTGCATTTTCCACGCTTCAAGAATCACGATCAACACGACGTTCAAGAGGCCGTGTTGTGTATCATAGACATTTTGGAACGCGCGAGGCCACAAATAAAGGACTGGTTCTACGGAAAAAAGACACAAGAAACTGTTTGGCCGGGTGGGAAATCATCAAGTGAAGAAGACTTTGGTATTCATTTAGTAACATCTCGAGGTACAGATTTAGGGGAAATGCTCAAAAAAAGCACGAGTTGGAATGTCATTGAAAATTTTGAAGATACCGAGGGGAAAGTATACAATGTCGCGACATCCCGGATGGTTTTTTCAAAACTTCCACAAGTTTTTATGATTTCGTTTGATAGTAAAAGTCATATACATGTTATTGAAAATATATTCATTGATAAAAATGAATACAATCTAATTGCAAGTGCTGTGCATGTGGGTATGCAAGCAGATGGACACTACGTAAGCTTTGTAAAGAACGGGACTCAGTGGTACTATATAAATGATGATGTCGTGAAAGAAGCTGAGCTTCCTACGGTGGCGGGTCACTATGTGTTGGTATACAATCTAAAAACTCCTTCAACTGAATGTTCTCCTTGATATTCACGATAGTTCTGTAGAATGTTCGTCTATTATTGGGATGTGTCTTGTCTCGGCGTCTCTTTTGGGGCTTCCACCACATAGGTCCATTTTCCCAAGACACGTACATACACTCCACGATTGCATCATCCTCAAACCAAGGCTCGTTCATACGACTGAGAGGAAACTCCGTTTCATAGAACAGTTTACCCTTTTCTTGGACATACAACTTCCACACTGGGGCGCCAGGTTTACCAACACCCTCAAAACTTGCACCCTTCTTCATTTGGAAATCCACTGTATTCTTTTCCCCTGGTTTCCATTTGAACATAGTCTCATGTGTCCCAATACGCACCGGTTCATTTACAGGCGTCAATACAATGCCATCAACATTTTGTTGAACTGTGGGGAGGTACACATCCATAAAGTGTTCAAAATCTTTGAATGCATAAAATGTTTTAAGTTTGAGACGGTACACATCAAACTTCATGTAAATGATACACTTGAGCATCTTTTCAGCCTCTGCAAGTCTTTGGTAGAGGTTAAGATGCCCCACGGGGACACCATTTATAAGAAGGGCGTCATACACCATGAGTGTTGTATCGTAGAGTTCTCCATCAAGAATTGTTCCCTCGTACGCCTTCTTATTCAGATTAATCTTAATCTCAATCATATTGAATGCTCGATTGACGAGAAGACAGTGTGGCTTCCCCTCAAAGGTTGTCGCAACCATCATATGTCTCTCCCCATCTGTTTTCTCGCAGACCACATATTCTCCACCCCTAAGAATTGGAAAGTGCCGACGCTCAATGGATACAGGTTGAGGACCTGGGAAATAATCCTTACTCCCCCAAACACGATGGATGAAACTTACAACATGTTTGTGAAGTGGTGATGACATGTATTTAAATGTGAACTAAACTTTAATTTGCTTTAACACCGGCGGCATTCAATATATTGCTTATACACTCATGTGTGTAAGTCATGGTCAACTTAGATGCTGTAAATGCATAAACCTTCACACCTTGTTCTTTGAACTTTTCAAACATTTTGGGATAAATCTTGGTGTTACCAGTTTTTTTATCCTTAATACTTTTCAAGATATGCTTTGAATTCATGATCCAAACACGCGCATCCGTTGTGATGACGTTGTAGATATCATCGCTAATCTTCTTTCCAACTTCGGTGTCAAACGCAAGGCCCATCTGTTCAACTGGTTCTGATATGTCCTGTTGAACCTTGCTTCTAAATAGACCCCAATCAACACCCTCGGTGACACCTGGGAACACGAGACATGGAAGACCATCATGTTTCTCGAATACTTGATCAATACTACCTTGATCCATTCCAATACCGAAGTCGATAAACAACAAACGATCACATCTTTTCAAACATTCTTGAATGATCTCAGCCTTCTGATATGGATTATCGTCGACGTACACAATTTCGTTTTTTGAATTAGTTTGCACACACTTCATGTTGATGCGGAGAATTGTGTGCAACGTTTTCACGTGGCATGATTTCGAACGAGTGACGAGTATTGTAATCAAGTTCATATTACACATTAATATAGTCTAAACCTTAAGCCTGTCATTAAGGCATCCAGAGAATGGTAAATTTCCAACATGTCCTAGTGTCGTATTAACATCGGCCATAATTTTACCTTCGCATTGTTGCCACCGACGGCAGAATGCATAATCTTCGGATAGATACCGGCGAGTCACTGGATCGATCATACAATCAAAGCATGCGTGGTAATCATCAAAGTCTCGATTCTGGTGATCGTTTTTGCACCACAATTCGGGAAACTTATCCTCCAATTTTTTAAAAACCTCGCGTTTGATGCACATAAATCCTGTTGGTCCATCGAGGATTTCAATGAAGCCGTTTTCAACCGGTCTATTTTTTGCACCAAAATTGATCACAAGGCTCGAAGAAAGCATTGCCATATTGCGTTCATCACCCTCCTTCACCGCATTGGCGGCTTGATCCCACATCACAACCTTTTTGGGGTAGCACGCAACACCAATATCATACCCAGATCTTACAAGGCGAACCACAGACTCGGGATTAAAATCGACGTCGGCATCAACGAACATGAAATAATCACAGTCGCTTTTTTGCATAAAACGACCAACGGCAACGTTACGCGCACGATGCACAAGCGACTCATTTTCGGTAGTATCGATATACAATTGGATTCCTTCTGCCATTAAATGCATCTGAAGCTTAATAATACTGGACATATACTTCTCTAAACAAAGACCCCCATAACATGGTGTTGCAAGAAATAACTTTACCGTCATCCTTTACTATGAAAGACCTTTAACCTCTAAGTGTTTTTTTACTATATTTTCTATTTTGTTCAATGTTGGTATCGACACCGAACATTTTTCACACACTTCACTCTTTGTGATATTTGACCCTAGAACTATATAAATGATTGCCGATGCTACACTATTTGGGGTCTTACTCATAAGTTCTACACAATCCTCCGTTGCACCGCACATTTTGTTACATTTATATCGTTCTTCCCTCGAAATATCAAATCCATTGAGAAGTCGTTGCATTACATCAAATGATTTTGTCACATAGTTTTTCTCCGTCGCTCCCATCATTGTATCTTTGAATATTTGTGTTGTTCGACTAATATCCTTGGATTGAATTCCAAACATATCCGCTATTTCACTTGTTGTTCTCGGACATTGTGCAAGTCTACACGCATACAAAATACAATTTGCTTTGATTCCAAGACGAACCGCACCCCGGGTCAACTTCTCATCATTGAACTTTCGGTACATCATCTTAGCATCTTTGCGAATTGATTCTGGTAAAGTATGACACGCCTCATCAATATCACGATACGCATGAAAAAGTGATCGATCTTTGTGATTCATAGACATGTGAAAGTTAATCTTGGCCATTCTCTTGTTTTCATAGGTTGAAGAACGTTGCGTTGAAATTATAGTACCCTTCCCCCAGTTTTGGGAAAAGAGTTCGGGGTTTGCATTTGGATTGCCGCATCTGGATGGGTCGTTTACACGGCCATCATCTGTAAGTCCACTCGTCCATTCCGCGGAGTCGTCAACAAAATTATCCTCGACGAGACCACATTCCGAACATGTGGGAAGACCTTCGGGTGAGACAACTTTCACACCTGAGCATTCGCGACAAAAGTTTCTATTCACTGGCTTTTCGTGGGTTTTTTGTGGTAATAATTGGTCTATATCAGACCATATAGCTGCCAGCATATTGGTATGAAAGTGGGTGATCTTTTTTAGATTTTGTAATTACGCACCGAAACTTAGGTTATCAGCGTGCACCTTTGCCAAGGCTTCAATGGCATCTACGGTCTCCTTAAAACTTCTTGCGCCTGGGGTGGAAGGTTTCCAACTATTCCATTCCGCGTCAATGGACTTGTAGTCCGATGGTGGTATCACCTGTCCGTCAATCTCATCATCGGGGACAATGAAGTCATCCATTTCTGAGTCACTCTCATCCTCGTCATATATCTCAGAATCCGAATCCTCCACGTCAATCTCGGTGAGGTGTGCGTACATTCCAGGTTTAATCATTTTGAATTCCAAATCCTCAAATGTCGTTCCACTTGGGTAGTGTTCCATCACACTTTCATATGGCGCAGGGTTCATATCCCCACTTTCAAGTTGATAGACACAGGCGGACTTATATATGAGCTCAGTAGGGTTTAGATAACGCACCCCGAGCACCAGGCCAGTGTTCATCCCCACAACTGCGAACATGTCATCTTCCACGTCGTCTTCATTTACTAAAAGTTTGACTATATCGTCTTCAATTATTTCAGATGGTACAATCATGCTTAGAGTTTTCAAGCAAAAAATTATCAGGGATAATACTACAGATGAAAATCACAATTTATTCGAAGGAGGCATGCCAATACTGCGAACACGCTGTCACACTATGCGAATCCGAGGGGATGGATTATGAAAAAGTTATGATTGAGAAAGAGGATCTCAAGAAGTTGTGTGACGGAAGGTTGGACACCTACCCCCAAATATTTGTTGATGGACGTCGTATCGGAAACTATTTTGAATTTCAAGAGTGGGTGGAGGACGAGTACGAACCCCTTTTAGCCCCCACCCTAAACAGATTTACAGTCTTTCCCCTGAAATATCCACACCTCTGGGATCTCTATAAGAAGGCCCAAATGAGCAATTGGACTGCGGAAGAGGTAGATCTCTCAAAGGATTTGGATGACTGGAAAACACTCAATGATAATGAGCAGAAATTCATAAAGTATATCCTGGCGTTTTTCGCTGGGTCCGATGGCATTGTTTTTGAGAATATCAATAACAATTTCGCCGATGAGGTGCAGTCCTCTGAGGCTCGTTCATTCTATGCGTATCAGTGCCACAACGAGATGGTCCACGGGGAGACCTACTCCAAGTTGATTGATAAGTATATTAAGGATGGCACTGAGAAGAAGCAACTCTTCGAGGCTATCCAAACTGTACCATGTATTCAAAAGAAAGCAGATTGGGCTATGAAGTGGTTTGATACAAAGTCTCGTTCATTTGCTGAACGCCTCTTCGCGTTTGCGTGCGTTGAGGGTATCTTCTTCTCCGGGTCTTTCTGCGCTATTTATTGGCTCAAGAAGCGGGGTCTCATGCCGGGTCTCTGTTTCTCAAACGAGCTCATCTCGCGTGACGAGGGACTCCACCAAGAGTTTGCGGTGGAGTTGTTCAAATTATTGAGACACAAACCCTCAACACAAACCATTCATTCTATTGTGAAGGAGGCTGTGGAGATTGAGAAAGGGTTCATCTTGGATGCTCTCCCCTGTAACCTCATCGGTATGAACTCTGAAAAGATGTCCGAGTATATCGAGTATGTCTCTGACCGACTTCTCAAACAGATTGGGGTGCCTCCAATTTGGAATTCCAAGAATCCTTTCGATTTTATGGAGAATATTAGCTTGGATGGGAAGACCAACTTCTTTGAGAAGCGGGTTGGGGACTATGGGAAGTTAGATGACGAGTCCACGGAGATTGGTTTCGATGAAGACTTTTAAAGATTAGAAGCAAATATGAATTATATGATTCACATTTTACAATCAGTTGTTGGCAGACCCGGACCTCTGATTGTAGAATACGACGGACAAATGATTATCGAGAAGTGTTTTACAATTACCGATAAACATGTGGACAATTTATACGATCGGATTAAAAATTTAAAATATTCAAGAATTGAACAAACAACCGATACTTCATTTATTCTAGTTACATGCCATTAAGATCAAGTGAACCGAGTTGAAGTCCCGTGTCGACGAATCCGGGCTCTTCCATACCTGGTCCTGGAACAACGTCTATCATGCGCAAGGGTCGCATGACTCGTTCGTCGACATCTTCCTTTGATTCTTTAAGTATGGGGGTTGGTGCTTCATTCTTCACGTTCATCATAGCCCACACCACGAGTGTGAAGACCGTCGCGTGCACAATGAGTCCCGCAGTGGATGGGCATCCAGTTGGAGTCGCGATGCGTGGACCGAGAACTCGCCTGACGAGACGGAATGTCTCTGGGTTTGCGATGATGAAAAAAGTCAAACCTGAAATGAGAGAAGTGATGAACTTCTCCTGTTGTTTTCGACCGTTACATCCACAGCCACAATCTTTAAAAAGACCCATGATTAGTTTTATAATACTCACACAAAAAAACTGACTTAAAGTCAAGACTCCAAGAAGATATATAATACCCTCTACCCATGTCGCTTGCTATCCAACGATCCTCCGAATTCTCTGCCTCCTCTGTGGGCTTCTCAAAACTCCGTAAGAATAAGAACGGCGGTAAGACCGTCTACTTGAACGGTAGCGACAACAAAAAACTCTACATCCAACTTCCATTCATGCGCTCTCCATTTGGCTTGAGTGCCTTTACTGATGAAGGTACTGGACGCACGTCATACTCCCTCGACTTGTCCTTTGACCCGGACAATAGTGATGCTATGGAGCTTCACGATAAGTTGAAGGCTTTGGATGATATCATCGTGAATACTGTAGCTGCGAACTCCAAGGAGTGGCTCGGGAAGGAGTTCAATGTCGCGGTGCTTCGTGAAGCGCTCTACAAGCCCATGGTTCGCCCAGGTAAGGAACAGTACCCCTCGACGATGAAGCTCAAGATTGCCACGAAGCCCGATGGCACTTTTGTTCCAGAAGCGTACTCTATGCAAAAGGAACAAGTCTCTCTCGACACGATTGAGAAGAGTCAAAAGGTTATGGCTATTGTTGATTTGAGTTCCATTTGGTTCATTGACAATAAGTTTGGTGTGACCATGCGCCTCCAACAATGTCTCCTTGAGCAGTCTGCAAAGCTTCCCGCGTTTGCATTCCAAGGTCTTGACTTCCCAGAGGAAGAAGAGGTCGACGATGACATTGAAGTTGACGATGAAGAATAAATAATATACCTACCCAATCCCCACGATTGATACGATTGTTTCCAGCATTTGTATGAATCTTTTCTTAGTATGTAATAAGTATGGTCAAGCTCGCAGAACTTGTATACATCGCCAATAATGCGAAGACCGACGCACAGAAGAATGCAGTCGGTCAAGAACTCAAGAAACTTTTGAGAGGTGCCAAGGGGTGTGACCCAAAGTCTCAATTGTACGCACCTCGCTTGAATAGAATAAGCCAAATTCAAAAGGGTGGACTTTACCAAATTGGTAAAGGTATGTACGGTGCGGTGTATTATGGTTGTTTAGATGACGCGTGTAATACAAAAGTTGCCATAAAATTTACGAATGAGCCCAGTGCCCGAATGGAATATCGCATCGCGCAAAAGTTGAAAGGTATGGGTGTTCCCCGTATGTATCATTTCAAGACGTGTAATAACAGGGATATATTGTACTTTGAATACATCAATGGTGTGACGCTCGAAAAGTGGATTGGATCTGGACAAACGATACCAGCCTATCGTCGAGTGATTACACAAGTCATTAGAAATCTCAAGAAGATTCACAACAAGTATCCAAAGTTTAGACATCATGATCTTCACTGGAACAACCTTCTCATATTGAAGGATGATACACCCATTATGATTGACTTTGGTTTGGCGACAATCGAGGGTGTTAGAAATCCGGAGATTGACAAGGAATCTGCCAATATGGCTGGTATTTCTCTAAAATCACACCAAATGTACGATGCGCACTACTTCCTCAATATAATTCATAAATATTCAAAAAATAATACAGTCAAGACGTTTGTGCAAGACTTATTTCCAAAAGACTATCTTGGAGTGAATAGTAAGGTCATCAAGGATATGCGTCTTCGCGTTATGAAACATGAGGGACTTCCCACATACGATGACATCCTAAATCATCCATTCCTTCAAGAAAAGAAGGCTGGCTTTCTTTCAAAGCTCATACCAAAGAGACCCGCGACTGTAAAAAAGATGGAGGAACCAAAGAAAGTTGGTACATCGTCGGCAATTAGACGGGCGAGAGCTGTTCTTCAAAAAGAAGCGGAAAAGAAGAAGGTCCCACTAAAGAGACCTGGTCTTGGGAAACGCGATCCATCGGTTATGAACCAAGTGAGGAACATTGAAAAGAGACTTCAACCAAAACCAAAGACTCCAGTGAAGCGACCAAAAGTGTTTATCAACGCAAATGGCGACCTCAAGATTGATACACGTAAATGTCGACTCTATAAAAAGGAGGACCTTGTGAAGATGTTCAAGTTAGACCCCAAATTGACCAAGGAACAAATGTGCGCATTCATAAAAAATATGTGAGGGTACCTCGATTTTCAAACAGCCTAGTTGAACGCGTTATTCAGAACGTTTATGAAATTTTGTATATTTCTGTACGTTTTACCAGAATTATAAAGTTCTCTGAATTCGCGATCAAACGCTTTCATTTTTGTTGAAACCGTCGCCGGTTTGTATACCATTTTGTTTGTGTTGGAGTTAATAGTATTCATTATATACTTGAGTCTTTCATAACTCATAATATTTTTGACTGGTGTATTCGTTTTATACAAAAAAGATTGAATCTTCTTCTGAATATGGAATGGATATTTTTTAAAATTTGAGACCAATTCTCGAGTCGTGTCTATCTTTGGTCGAGCTTTCAATTGATTAGATATGACATTTTTTATGTTTTGTGGTATGTTTGGTACGTTTTTTCCTTTTCTTTCTATTTCGTTAAGAAGTGACATCGCTTTATTTTTTCCCAATAACCCCTTTTCTCTCATTATCGTTTTAGACGCATTATTATTAAGTTTTTTATTTATATTTTTCAAATTATTTAAATTTTTTTCATACTTTTTTTCATACCTAGGAGTCTGTCTACTATTTATAACGTATTTTTTAGTGTATTTTTTAAAGCTTTTTTCTACTTTCTTCTTCTGAGTCTCCCTCATCTTTTGTAATTTTTTAACTTCTTTGTCGCCTTGCATTATATAATATAATATGTATTTTTTTACATGCGCATTCATAAAAAATATGTGAGGGTATACTATACAACTATGCGACGCTCACAAATCGTTACTCTCATTCTCATTCTCGCTGCTCTCACAATTCTCTATAGAACGAGACAGTCGGCTCCAGCGCCAGACGGGAAACAGTGGACTGTGTACGGGACCATGGGGTGTGGTTGGACTCGTAAACAGTTAGATCATATGAAGAAGAATGGAAAACCTCACCGATTTGTGGATTGCGATACAGAGGAGTGTTCGGGTATGGACGCCTATCCAACCCTCGTCGGCCCAAATGGTGAAAAGATTGTGGGTTTCAAGGAAGTTTAAGCACGAATAATGCTCAAAGACAACGCAAGGATAAAGGCGTCAAACATCGTAGAAATTGGCTTGAGGATGGTGATGTGCTTCACAAGAGAGCGATTCCAAGCAAAACGAATCACGAACGTGCTGATAAGAATGCTGAGCACAAAGATGAGAAACTCCATGAGCATATCAGATTTGTTTTGAGACTTGGCAACTTTATCAACAACTTGCATTTTACTTAGTATTAATATTTTTTTCTACACAGATTACAAATGAAAGAACTCCCTTTGAGTGGTTCTGAAAAGAAGTTCACCAATAAGCGGTGGGGTACCGCGACTGGTATTGGGAACAATAACTGCTACGCATACGCGGTTGGGGACTATGAAGCCTATCGTTGGCAAAAGTCTATTCCCGGTGACCGCTCAGGGCTTTCAAATCGCCCCCACGATTACACCCATTGTAAGGACCTCCCTAGACGCGTGATTTCGGATAATCCCACAAAAGTCTACAAAGTGGATGCGGGTACCAAGTGTAAAAAGGGATACTACAAGGTCATGATGTTTGTGTGCCCTGGGCGACCCACAAACTACATCCGCCAAGGTGACTTCCATTTCTACCGTCAACACGGTGTCGTGGAATATAAGATTAAACCTGGGGATACCCAAACATCAGTCGCCAAGTTCTTCAAGATTCCAGAATCGAGAATAAAGAGAGCTGGTAGGTTCCAAGTCGGGAAGCGTATCGTCTTCAAAGCTAATATATTCAGTCACAAGAGGGGTTGGGCTACGGGTCCACTTCTGACGGATGCAAAGGGAAAGGTCATCAAAGACCCTCGCAAGGCTTCTAGAGATTATCCAGGTCTAAACTATGAGCGCTACTGTAGTTCATTCTGTGTCAAGGACAAGGGGATCAAGGTCGGACAAACTCATTCCAAGATCGTTAAAAAGACTCTCTAAGTCTACCGTGTTCTCGACATCGAAGGACATATCAAATATATCCATAATGTTAAAAATGGCGTCAGTCTCCAAGGACACAGCATTTGAAGATGCTGTGTAATTGTTCTGAACCGTGATCGTCACCTTAAACTGCGAAACGTCAAATATTTTTCTACATAGGGGGCAGGTATTCTTACCTTTACTCTTCCATTCCTCTAGACAGTGCGAATGGAACGTATGTCCACAACGGATCGGAGGGTTGGTCCTCGTTGATCTCACGTTATTGAGACATATGGCACATGGCGACATTCTAGAGTATGGTTTTAAAGTTTTTTTCGTGATTTAGCTCAGTTAGTACGTCTTGGAGATATCCGTGTATCTATCACATGGATCACACGTGGTTCTCGATTGTTCGGCAAGTTTACTGATGAGTTCTGGACCGGACTTTTGGAGAAGTTGGCGGTACGAATAGTTGTCTTCGAAGGCGATACCATTTTGTTGCATGATATAGTTGTTCGTAAGTTGGGCTGAGGAGTTGAGGGTGAAGCATCGCCCATCGGCCATTCCAAGTCGTTGAGACATTTTATATTACATTATGATTAGAAATTAATTTGCCTATTCGTAATCGTCTGAAGCCACGATTTGAAACCCTTTGCCCTCAAGTGTTCAACCATAGGTTCACACTTGTGTCCTAAATATACATCAAATACATCTGTGTCCTCCGTGCGCCCCACACGAATCGAGGGTTGCTCATTGATATGTTGATTAATAATATTGTACGCGAAAGCAATCTCTTTGAGGGTCTCCGCCCCTGTGATGATAATCTTACCTGTGGAGAATATACTTGTTGTGATTTCCTTCATATCTTGGGCAGGCTTGAACTTAATCTTGACTGCACTGTACCTATCGGGTTCAAAGGAGACTTTGAAAATTTCATTGTGTTCTTCAAACCACTGTGCCACCTTCATCAGATTCACTTTGTAATTGAGACTGAAGTTTGAATTAATCATGACCACTCGGAAGGAATCGACTGGAACCTTCATCTCCATACCCAAAAATGTTTTGAAAATGTAGGTCAACTGGGTGATGATACGCTTACAGTCAAACAAGTCACAACACCCAGCCACTTGGATTGAACCATTTGGGAACACCTTCACAGACTTGGTACTGTAACTGTCGTGATACGTGAGGGTCACCTGGTTATAGAACGTGGTAGGCTTCAACTTCCACTCAAAACCCCCGTCACTCTTGGTCCCACATCGTCTCAATTTAAAGGACTCCAAGTTTTCAAAGATGTAGCGCAGTTTTTTAATGTTAATCTCTTGGATAAAGCTTGAGACCATAGTGATTGTCGTAATCTTTATCCAAGACGGTCGTGTCTCCTCGGGAAGCTCCTTCCTAAACTCATCTAGAGTGAGGAGATAGGAGAAGCTGTTGTTGGCGATGGTGGAGTACATATTTGGTCTTACTTTTTAGTAGTGGTTGGGGTGACTTAGGTTATGGGATTATATACTTGATTTTTTTGGGATTTGGTGTATTTCCACCCCCACCGTTCACAGTTTCCTTGAGAACCTCTACACCATTTTCCTTGATAATCCAACCTGGTGCGTATTTGGGTCTGAAATAGTCAATTTCAAACTCACCAACCTTTGTTGGGGTTGTGATGGTGAAAACTTTTGAGCCAACTTGAATTTGCCCTTCCTTCCACGCAGACCATGTCAAATCCTTCACAGTTGGGTTGGCTGGTTCTGGGTCATTGAGCCCATAATTACCACTTTGACACTGATATCCACCTGGTTTACTATTACATTTAGTGTGCTTTGGTTCCTCGTGAAGCACTATTTGTTCAGGTGTAACGCGTACACCATCCATGCGAATATCGGTTATGTGTGCATTAAAATCCTTTTTATGAGCACTTTCAACATTCTTAATAAATTCATACACATACTCAGTTGGGGGAGCTGGTGGTGCCTCTGGGGCTGGAACCTCCGGGGCTGGAGCCTCTGGGGTTGGAGCCTCTGGGGCTGGAGCCTCTGGGGCTGGAGCCTCTGATTTCTTAGAACCCATCATAAAATATGCAGCAATCAATATCACAACTACGACCACGACACCAATTGCTATATTTGTCGTATTCATTTTACCTTATACCGAGGTTTTTTTTGCTTAGAGAATTGAGTCCCTTCTAGACCAAACTAGATGACCTCCTTCCTGAAGTCGGCAAAGTCCGTCTATGATGTGGAATCAGAACTTCAATACGTTGAAATTGTCTATGAAAAGTTTGTCCCAGGGAAGGGTTACGATACGTATGTAGATTATATCGACACAGAACCTCTCGCAGATTGGATTACCCTAACATCAAAGAAGCAATCGATTCCATACGAGAAGTTCCTGGATACGATGGTCGAAAAAACCCTAGAGGTCAGACAAAAGATGGCCGAATTGGCCCTTGAAAACATTCTCGCTGAAAAACAAGACATTCGTACAACTATTCGTGTCGCACATGCGAGTACAATTTTGGACCCCACATTCCAACCACCACGTATTAATGTGAAGAGTGCTTGGCAGAGGGAGTATATTGAACAGTTTTGCAAAGATACCTTACCTGACCTGATACAACATTCCCTTGATGAATCAAGGCTTGAATACCTTTTTAACGTCTTGCGTAATATAGAATTGAAAAAATGAAGAACGCGATAATGAATGCCCCAATGATAGAAAACGTTGGATTGTTCGCAACACCGACACGAACTGTGTCAACAATACTTCTCTTATTCTGAGTAAAACCAATATCAATGTTACGACGTGGGTGTAATGGCCTAGATAAAGAACATTCAGACGTGGATTCGGCACACAAACCGTAATCACAGTACACACTTCGCGTTGGCTCAGCTATGCCTGGCTCAGAACGCATTTCTGAAAAATCCTCAAAACTACCAGTCTGTCGCACACCCCCTGGAAGGGAAAAATCGTGCACGACAAATGGGTTCACATTATCAATTGCTTCCTCGTCACTGAGCATTATATTTACTTTTACTTTAGATTATATTTCTTGGTTTTCATTTTAGTCCTATGTTCTTCCCACATCTGGTCTAAATCCACATTCAACATATGTGCTAATTGAAACAGGTAACTAAAAACATCTCCCATTTCCATCATGACATCCGTGCCTCGCTCCTTTTTTAGGCCAGTCTTCTTGTATGTCTTTTTATACTGACGAATCGCCGATGCAAGTTCGCCAAATTCTTCAGTGAGTAGGAGCCACACTGTATCCACAGCAGCGCGGTCCCATCCCTTGGATTTACATACTTTCTCAGTTTCAGTTTTGTAATAATTCAAACTCATCTTATCTTGTTAGCGAATTAAAACTTTAATTGATTCCAATCTTATTGTTGATATCTATCTTTTTACCATACGTACTCGTATTCATAGGCTGGTCTAATGGGACCGCGAGAGTTTCTATATCTTGAACGTACGCCATATATTGTGAAACACCCGTTTGAATTTGACCAATAGCCGTATCAATAACACGAGCGTTCATCATCTTGACCTGTTCGTTCACCTGTGAATAGTGGTCACCCGCGTTGTTGATGAAGACCACGCGCATCATACTGTAGACATCATCTGGGTTTTGGTAATCAATCGCGATACCAGTTTTGTTCTTGAACGCTTGACGAATGCCCCGCTGGAGAAGATTGCGGTTGAACTCAGAAAAGAACAGGGTGTTGAGTGGAGTCTCACACTGCTTCATGGAATCAAGGTGAAGGTTATCACACATTTAATATACTCTCGGAAAAAAAACTCTGTAAATACTAAATGTTGAACATCGCGGACTTCGATGAGGTCTACAGTGGTAAACCAAGAAATTTAGAAAAAATCCCATGCCAAGCTCCAGCCTGCTTCGTTGGGTCGTATGCCCCAGTGGCCCCAGCTGGTAAAAGTGGTCCATTTTATGTGAACACTTACCTTCTCCAGTCCGACCGTAAATTTGAAACCTTTGGTACCGTGAAGGTTCGCAGTGGTGATCTTGAACGATGCAGTAAGTAAGTTAAAAATAAAACACGTGATACAACTAAATGAGGGTCACTAAACGCTCAGGTCGTATTGAGGATATGAAATTTGATAATGTCACCAATAGGATCAAGAATTTAACATACGGTCTCTCCGAGAACTGTGACTCTACCAAAATCGCCCAGCAGGTCTTCTCGTCTATGTACGATGGTATCAGCACACACGAAATCGATACACTCTCCGCTGAAATCTGTGTGGGTATGATTACCTCAGACCCAGACTATGAAATCCTCGCGACTCGTATCGTGGCCAGTAATATCCAGAAGGTATGCCCCAACACCTTCCATCTCGCGATGAAGAAGTTAGCCAAAGCGGGTATTGTTACAGACGAGGTCGCTGATATTGCTGGTCAGGTCAAGGATGAGATTAAGACTGAACGCGACTTCGATTTTGGGTATTTTGGACTCAAAACCCTCGAAAAGTCGTATCTTCAACGCCACGAGGGTAAATTGATGGAAACGCCCCAATATATGTATATGCGGGTCGCCATTGGTATTCACGGGGCAGATATTCCATCCGTCTTGGAGACCTACGACAAGATGTCCCAAGGTCTCTTCATTCACGCCACGCCAACCCTCTTCAATGCGGGTACTCCAAGACCACAAATGTCCAGTTGCTTTCTCATCGCAAATAAGGGTGACTCTATCGACGGTATCTACGGCACCCTCACAGAGTGTGCACAAATCTCAAAATGGGCGGGGGGTATTGGGATGCATATTCACGATGTGAGAGCCAATAAATCTCGTATTCGGGGCACAAATGGTCAATCTGATGGTATTATTCCTATGCTTCGCGTATTTAACGCCACGGCACGTTATGTAAATCAGGCTGGTCGTCGTAAAGGCTCCATCGCAGTCTATTTGGAACCCTGGCACGCGGACATTATGGATTTCTTGGAGTTGCGCCTCAATCAAGGGGATGAGGAGGCGAGGTGCCGTGACCTGTTCTCAGCCCTTTGGATTCCAGACCTTTTTATGAAGCGCGTTGAGCAGGGAGGTAATTGGTCACTCTTCTGTCCAGACAAGGCTCCAGGTCTCTCCAATGTGTACGGCGAGGAGTTCGAAGCCCTCTACACAAAGTATGAGGAGGAGGGTCTCGCAAATGCGACTGTCCCAGCAGGTGAGGTGTGGAAAGCAATTCTCAAGAGTCAAACGGAGACTGGGACGCCGTATATGCTCTACAAGGATGCGTGTAACACAAAGTCCAATCAAAAGAACTTGGGTGTGATTAAGAGTTCCAATTTGTGTACCGAAATTATCGAGTACACCGACAAGGATGAGACCTCTGTGTGTAATTTGGCGTCTATTGCGCTCCCCAAATATGTAAATCGGGAGACCAAGACATTTGATTACGCCAAACTCCACGAGATTACTAAGGTTGTGACGAAGAACCTCAATCGAGTGATTGACCGTAACTTTTACCCTGTGGAGACTGCTCGAAAGTCTAATATGCGACACAGACCCATTGGTCTCGGTGTCCAAGGACTCGCGGATGTATTCATTCTCTGTGGTCTCCCATTCGACTGTGAAGAGTCTCGATTGATGAATGCACACATCTTTGAGACGATGTATCACGCGGCACTCGAGGCCAGTTCCGAATTGGCGGAAGTCGAGGGGTCCTATGAGACCTTCGAGGGTTCCCCAGCGTCCCAAGGCATTCTCCAACACGATATGTGGGAGGGTGAGACCAAGTGTAGTGGACGTTACGATTGGGATGCTATGCGTACGCGCATACAAACGAAGGGTCTCCGTAACAGTCTCCTCATGGCACCCATGCCCACGGCGTCCACGGCGCAAATCTTGGGGAACAATGAGTGCTTCGAACCTTATACAACAAATATCTACTTGCGACGGACACTCGCGGGTGAGTTTGTTGTCGTCAACAGACATCTCGTCGATGACCTCAAACGGGTTGGTCTCTGGTCAAAGGAAATGAAGGACCTTATGGTCAAGGCTGGGGGGTCTATCCAAAATATTATAGATATTCCAGAGGATATTAAGAAGCTCTACAAGACTGTGTGGGAGATTAGCCAAAAGGCTATCATTGATATGGCGGCAGACCGGGGGCGCTTCATTGACCAATCCCAATCTATGAATCTTTTTATGGAAAGTCCAACACTCTCCAAGCTCTCCTCAATGCATATGTACGCGTGGAAGTCTGGTCTCAAAACGGGGATGTACTATTTGAGAAGTAAGGCCAAGGCTCGGCCAATCCAGTTTAGTCTCGAACCCGAGTGTGTGATGTGCTCAGCTTAAAGTTTTGGGATGTTAATTAGAAAGTACAATGTCCAAAATCCAAGACGCTATTGAAAACTTGGAAATTGCCGAGTTTAACAACAGAAAGATTGTCCTTTCCACAAAGGAGGGTACACCGATGCGAATTCAATTACCCAGGTTGTATATGCCCTTTGGAGTCTCTGGATTTACCCCAGAAGTTGGAGCAACGAAATATAACATCGATTTTGCGATGAAAGGGTATGACGAAGACGATTCGTATATTAACAAGTTCTACAAAGGACTTCGAGACATTGAAAGTAAAATCATAGATGCCGTTGTTCGCCAGAGTGAGACTATCTTTGGGAAGTCTATGACGAGGGATGAGGTTGTACCAATGTTCAACTCAAATATCAAGGAAACCCCAGATAGAGAACCAAAGTTTAGAGTCAAAGTCGACACCGACCACACCAATATGATTAAGGCGGGTGTCTATGACGCGAACAAAATTGCAATTAAAACGGAAGTATCGAATGGTCTCTATGCAAGAAACAGTGGACACGCTATTGTTGAACTCAATAGTGTCTATTTCTTGAACAGAAAGTTTGGGTGTACTTGGAAACTTAATCAACTGGTCGTCTATGAACCACAAAACCTCAAGGGGTTCCAGTTCCAAATCTAATATAGGGGTCTGTATGCGTTGGTACCAGGTCTGTTGTAGTACGCAGGCACTGGCTTGTAGTTGCGTCCTCCACCGCGAGTATTTGTATAGAATGCATTATTGGCGGTTTGGTAGATACGATTCTTTTGAGCATCCACATAATTGGTTGCCGCAGCTCTGGCTTGATTTCGGTAATCATATGCCAAACCCCGCGCGTTTCTTTTAAGGTCTCTGGCCATACCATATGCTTCTCTCTTCACATCACGTACTGCTGACCTGGCCATACCCTTGGCCATACTTTTAGCCATCATACCAGCGAGGGCTGCCATTTATTTACTTATTATTACTATTTTTATTGAGAAGGAGAAGGTGATATATGATCTGCGCCTCTCTAAGAAGTTTACCCTGAACCTTGGTAAAGCTCTTAGGGTCCAAACCTAATTTTATTTTAGCCAGTCGTACAGACTCATTCCACTTTGCAAGGGTCATGCTTATAGTATTACATCATTTTTTTAATCTTCTTCTTGTACTCCTTCGTGCCCTCCTTGGGTTGGAGCGCGAACTTACCCTTCTTTGGCTTGAACGCCTTGGTCAAGTGCTTCTTACCTTCTGACTTCATACGCTCAAGGGCAGCCTTGTGTGCCGCCACTGACTTGATTTGGCCATCTTTGGAATCCAACATGAGATCCTTGGCGCGAAGGCCTCCTGTGGTCTTTTCGGCGGTTCCGTGGAAAACTTCGGCTCGGCTTCCAAATAACTTTGACATCTTTTTATATATTAGGCTCGGAATATTTTCTTGATGTCCAAGATTGAAATCTTGTCGTTGGTTCTCTTGACTGGAATTTGTTTCTCAATTCTCTCGTCATTTAGGACTTTGGAGCACACTATGGATTTGTGACCCTGGAGCGCGAGAATCTCCTCCTCTACTGAGATGAACGCGTCTCCCTCTTTGTAGATGAGCTTCTTCACATACACTGGTTTAGTTTGTCCCGTTCGGTGCGCTCTGCCAATAGCTTGAAGTTCTGTCGCGGGATTCCACGATGGCCCTGTAATATAAACGCGTGTTGCCTCTTGGAGGTTGAGTCCCTGACCTCCCGACTTAATTTGAATAATGAAAACAGCCCCCGGTGGTGCTTTTTTAAACGCGTTGACTTGATTGTCTCTCTCCTCTTTGGGGACTGAACCATCAATTCTAAAGGTGGGACACTCCATATTCTGTTGAATGTAGTCCATTTCACCCCGAAACTGACAGAAGACGAGGGTCTTCTCATCTGGGTGCGACTTAATCATACGGAAGAGGGTCTCCATCTTGTTTGATCTCCCAATCCATTCTTCTGGTTGTGTTTTGTTTTGCTTGGCGATGCCATCTAAGTACATCTGCGGAAGGATACAGCACTGTCGAGCTCTCAATAAGCACTCCAAGATTACCATGTTTTTGGAGTTGAGACTGATGGCATTCTTGAAGGCATCCCTAATAGTTTCTTGGGCATCTTGGAATACAAACTCATACAACCGTCTTTCATCGGGGAACATCTCAAGTTCCACATTCTCAAAGTGGCACGGGGGAAGTTCCAATCGTATATTAATTTTCGCAAGATCATCCTTGGTTCTACGAAGGATGTAAATGTCTTGTATTTTGTTCGTCATACCTTGGACAAGAGATTTCTCAATACCAAGGAAGGCGCACAGGGACACAAAGTCATTCATAGAGTTGAAAACTGGGGTACCAGTTACGATCCATTTGATATCCGTTTTGAGCCTACACACACTTTTGAACAACTTGGAACTTTTGTTTCGGATCTCATGTCCTTCATCAAGTATGACCCGATCCCAGGTATGCCTGTGAATTGGGGTATCTTCCGTCGTTGAGAGGAGCGAGTAGGGTGCGATGATGATGTCCGCTTCTTTGAGGTGTCTCTTTGGTCCATCAAAGATGTGGACGGATAGCTGTGGAGCAAACTTTTTGATTTCATTTGCCCACTGCGTGATAATGGATTTGGGTAGGACGATGAGAGTACTCCTTTTGCGGTTTCCCAACATAGTAGCAATCAATTGTGCACTTTTTCCCAATCCCATTTCATCACAGAGGAAGCCACCCTTCGGTCCAGATGTTTGGTTCTCCATGGTAAGCATCCAAAGGACACCTTCGCGTTGGTAGGGGGCGAATAGCCTACCATTGAAATTGTCCTTTGCATGATTGTATTGTTCCTCAATAGTCATGGTTTTGGTTTGATTTTTACATAGGGGTGGTACACTTAGGTGGTCGTTATTAGCTGAGGACAAGCTTACTATGATAGAGAGAATTCAATCCTCAGTATACACATCCTCATCAGAAATGGCTTGAACTTCACATACAGGGGGTGGTACTTCCTTCTTCTTGCGAGTCTTCTTCTCCTTTGGCATAGGCAGTTCATCCAAGTGTTCTCTGTAGTAGAGAACCTTATCCCAAAATTGTTTCATTATCGGTAAATTTATTTTCCACCATTCGGGATCTCTCTTTACATTTACAACCACAAACTCCTCTGGACGAGGCCAATTTGTCTCTGCAGGCTTATATTGAATAAAATCTGCTTCTTCCAAGTCTAAAATCTGCATACATAATTGAAGCTGGGGCATGTAATGCTCGGGCACAGATGGCTCGATCTTACGACTCATCGGGCACTTAATTTCTACAAGTTTCCCACTTTCAGTGACACCATCGGGGCTTCCACCGAGCCATGTATGAATCGGGTGCGGGACGAGACCCAATTCATGGACGACTTCGCCGTGTCTCTCTTCATAGAGGATACGAGCTTCATCTTCGTATTTTTCACCGTGTCTTGTGGCTTCATTGCCCATAAAACGAGGCCCTACACCACACTTCTTTCGAAGAAGGTCGTCGGGAGTCTCATACTTATTCACACCGATGGCTGTTGCTGCGTCTGAAGCAGTCAGGAGATTACCACGAAGAGCAAGCCACTCTTCACTCTTCTGAGCTGCGTATTCCCTCTCAATTAGAGCCTTTACGTTGGGATGCATATTAATGTATTATCGTTGGTAGTTTTTAAGTTGTTCAAAGAAGGCTCTGGCAGCTAATTGTTCGGCTTGCTTTTTACTCTTGGCTTGTCCTCTCCCACCAAATTGACCATTAATATACGCATCAATGTAAAAAATACCTTCGTGATGACCCACAACACGGTATTCTGGTAGGGCAAAGTTCATAATTTGACAATACTTCATGAGGTGGTCCTTGAAGTTATCATCAATCATGATGGCGTTGAGGTCAATAAATTTGGGATCGTTGTAAATCCTGAGAACAAACTCTTTCGCATGGAGTAAGCCAAGATCCATGTAGATGGCGCCGACAAGGGCTTCAAAGACATCCTCGAGAATCTTTGGGTTGTTGTTCCATCCGTTCCGCATACCTTTCTCATCCATAACAACCATAGTATTGAGACCCATCTTGAGAGCAATCGCGGCTAAGGTTTCAGAGCGAACGAGTTTTGTACGAGCTTTTGTGAGAAATCCTTCTTGACGAGATTCATATTTATCAAAGAGGAACTTTGTGATGATAAAACCTAATACGGAATCGCCCATAAACTCGAGGGTCTCAAAGGATTCATTGAATTGTTCATATTCTTTGAGGGCTGATTTATGAGTAAAAGCTTTTTGATACAAAGATAGATTCTTTATTTTTGTACCAACAAGTTGTTCAATGTCTTGTTGAGTGAAGTTCATAGTACTAGAATGTGTTATTTTTTTAAGCCTCAGCCTTGATGTAGTGTGGGCTGAGGTACTTTTGGAGGTTGAGATACGTGACCTGGACGTCCGCAGGTGGGGCAAGGAGATCACGAAGCGTGTCGTCCAAGATGAGTTGACGACCGTTCTCTGGGTGCTTAAGACCCTTCTCCGTGATGTACTTATTGATGAACTTGGTGACTTCAGAGCGGGAAATCAATTCACCTTCATCAAGACCCAAGAACGCACGCAACTTAGGCGTTACATCTTGCTTTCGGTTGAAACCATTGTTGGCCGCACGCGCCTTGGCTTTCTCGCCGTCAGGGTCCTCTTGGGTAGACTTAATCTTACGAATAATCTTGGTAAGGGCCTTCACATCGGCACGGAGAGCAGCAATTTCAGTTTGGATAGTTTCAAGAGACATCTTATACCTTGTATTGTGGGTAAATCTTTAAGTTATGAGAGGTAGAATAATAGAAACGCAATTGTGACGAACATTAAAAAGGTCATATCCACAGGTTCACGCTTGAAATAAGATTCCTCGACAGATGGGCGTTCAACGACTCTAAAAGGTTCTCTTGGTTCTACCTTTGGGGTCTGTCCAGGACACCCACCCGCGCAACAGTCTGCTGGGCATGGTGCGACGTGAGGACCTTTCCGCACGCCACAGAACTGGTTCTTTCGTGGGTCACGTACGTCAGAGTATGCGAAGCATCGACATTCATCAATCACGCTACAGACCATTTATTATGTAGCAATATAATAATGGACACCGAAATATATTCAGAGGCAGTCATCAAGAGATTTATGAAGAAAAATCTATTCTTCAATGACCCAGTTCTTGAAAAATACTACGAAGAGAACAATCTATCCGCGTTCAGGAAACGTGTACACAGACTCCACCGTAAGGAAAGTTTCGAAAAGATGGTGTACGCCTACGTGACGGATACAGTCCGTGATATTATTTTTAAAACGATTGGGGAACTCTCAGAGTATACCAAATCTATGGGGGATCTCATAATTTCGGGTGGTGAAGCATTCAATTTGTACCTTGATAGACAAGACCGTCTCATCTCGAGTGATATAGATACAAAGTTCATTCCCAGATTCAAATACAACGACAAGTACTTTGGTAAACTCCAAGCGATAAAGTTGTTGATTTGGAACAAATTGGGGGAGATGGCGGCAAAGATGAACACGAAGGTGCGACAGCGTTTATCCAAGACGAGTAAACTTACCCGATTTATGGGTTTTGGATTCTCAGAGACTGGACCGTACGTGACGAGACGCTACACACTCATCAAGAAGAAGAAATCTGGGGTTGGGCGTGAAGCCACAAAGAGTGATGTTTTCATTGATGTTGAATTGTTTGCGCTCGATCTCCACGTGAGGTACTTTTCGATTCAAAAGGGTGCGATCCAAAAGGAAATCATTGGGGGTATTTTAGATTTACCTTTCATGCGTCCAGGTGAATTTGGGTATGAGGTTGTCCAGTCCAAGAAGCAGGGTATCACGTACAAAAACAAAGATACACAGGTGATGATTCACGATAAGCGTATATATGTCGCAGGAAAGCGATTTCTCTTGGATGATGTGTACCTCATGCAAAAACTTGGACTCCGCCCAGAGAAAAAGGAGAAGGACCGTCAACGTATGTATAAACTGTCGAAGATGATTGCGACAGCGTCCAAAATTAGTCCAACGGACAGTATTAACTCTATATATCAGAAGACCTACAATAAGATTAAGAGTCACCGAGTGTTACCTCGTCGTGAAGGGCGTGTAAGTATGGCCCTCGCCGCCAAAGTGAACCCCCAGAGTTACAGTGAATACACCACAAAACCCGTTACAGAGCGATTATCTAGACAGATTGTGTATGGTGTGAAGGCGTCACTCCCAAGTATCAACATCCCAGGATACGCACGAACATACGGCGCACAACGCTTTAATGTGAACACCCAGGAGTGGGTGAAGAACAAAACAACGGCATACGTCAAAAACGAATATAACTACAGACCACTTGTGGGTAAAAACATTCCTGAAAATGTGGATACCTCAAAGATATTGTATGGGTACAAACCAGTCCGAGACAAGTGGGTCCCCCCACAAATCTTAAGAAAGGCGTCCCAAATCCCGTTTGTTGGTTTAAAGAATTAACTCGTATACTAGACATAAAATGTTGTACCAACCCCCAACTAAAGGTGATGACGGTCTCTACTTTGTAAAGGCGCTCAATGATACGAAGCGCAAGTGCCTCGTCCAATTGAATAAGGTAAAGATTGCCGATGTATCAGGCGACATCGTTCTTGACCTCGTGTCGGATACGAACACCAAGACGATTGAGGATATCGATGCCCTCAATCTCGCAGCGGCGCACGACAATTGTGAGGTTTGGTTCGGAAAGCAACTCTCCGAAAATGTGATCAAGGGTGCCTACACGTCAAGTGTCGTTGATGGTCAAGTCACAGGCGAGCGCATCGAGAACACCAAGGTTTTTAACACTCAACAGGACCCGGTCGATTTTGAAAGTGTCCAGCCCGGCAAGACGTGTGATGTCATCCTCGAGTTTGCTGGAATTTGGTTCGCCAAGAAATCTTTTGGGTCCTCTTGGAATGTTGTCCAGGTCAGAGTTCACCCAGACCCAATCTTGGATACTTACCCAGAAGAATATGCCTTTGTTGACGAGGTTGAGGAATAAAAAAATTGTTGAACATATATAAAAGATGATGAAGAAGGGTCGTACTCAGAACCTCATGATGGTCGCCGCCGTCGCCGTGTTGGTCTACTTGCTCTTCACTATGACGTCCAAGTCTAAATACTCTATTGAAGAACGTGAATATTCCGCGTTTGGTGCCGCTCCATCCGCCGCCGGCCCAGCCGCGGCCCCAGTGCGAAGTGGTTGTGGTATGGAACGTGGTGTTGGCTTAGCCTCCTCCCTCCTCCCACGTGAAGTTGCGTCTGCTGAGGACTTTGGTGAGTTCGCTCCAGAAGACATCCTCGCGGGTCAAAACTTCCTTGAACCACGTCAACAAATTGGTTTCCCAGAGACCGTTGGTGGTGCTTTGCGTAACGCGAACCAACAAATTCGCGCGGACCCACCAAACCCCAAGGACCCATTTGTGTGGAACAACAGCACCATTGTACCAGATTTGATGCAACGTGATTTGTGCTAATTCGCTTAAAGATTAGACCTTAGCTTTATGTAATAATGTCAGTGCCCAACGAACTCTCTGCGAGTGTCGCCAAACTTGTTGAACTCTCCAAACAGCTCACTGAAGCAAAATCTGATATCAAAATCCTCAATCAAGAAGAGAAACGCCTCAAGGAGGCGGTGAAGAAGCATATGCTTGACCAGGGTATTGATACCATTAACCTCAGGAAAGGTAAGATTAACCTCCGTACATCCGTGCGGAAAGGGACTATGAATAAGGACGCTATCCGCGAGGGACTTCTCAAGTTTTTCGGTGGCGATGAAGCCAAGTTGGAGGGTGCCCTGAACGCCATCCAGGATACAATTAAAGTAAAAGAATCCACATCTATCTCGTTAACTGGGATAAAAGAGAAAGCCCAAGAAGAAGATAAGTAAAACCAATGGTTTGGAGTCAATACGTTTACGAGGCGAGTGCCAACACAGACGTCATTCCAAGCGATGAGGAAGACATTGAAGATGAACTTCATCTCAGTATTGAGGATTGGCACATCAAGTACTCAGATGAACTGTGGGCGTTGTGGGATATAATTCAACAACTCCTCAAAGACGCATATTTGGAACACTCGCTCCTTACAGAGTGTGATTTCTCAGATTTTGCAGAGTTTTGTTACACCGAGCACGACGATGATTGTGACTACGTATGGATACCATATGAGTTCCACTTGTCGTACATTTGGCGTCGAGTCCAGGAGTGCGTTGATGATTTGGGCATGTACAACGAATTTATGTCTGGTGCAACATTTGACCACTGGGTTCGATTCGTAGCCCAACACAGTATGCAAAATAATATAACAGTATATTAAACCATGCTCCCCGATATCACGTCCCAAAAGGTCGCCATTCCAGCCGCTCTTTTTTTGGCGCTCAGCCCAGGTGTTCTCTTGACCACCACGGGCAAAAACGTCAAGTTTATGTCCGGTCAGACCAGTCAGATGGCCGCTATGTTCCACGCACTTGTGTTCTTCCTCGTGTACAGTCTCGTGGCCAAGGTGATGGGTCTCGTGTTGACGAAGACCGATTTGATTGTGACGACGGCGCTCTTCTTGGCGCTCAGCCCAGGTCTCCTCTTGACCATCCCACCAGGTTCTGGTGGTCTCATCCGCTCTGGACAAACGAGTGTCGCCGCGGCGTTCACCCACTCGGTCGTATTCGCGGTGGTGTTTGCGCTTTTGCGTCGTCAATTTCCTCAATTCTATTAAATAGGAGGATGAGGTACCTTGTTTTAGGTCCAGCCTCAATGGGTATATACTCATTGATTGGAACTCTAAAGGCACTTGAACCAAAACTTGTCGATGTAAAGGAAATATCCGGAGCATCCGCGGGTTCAATTTTAACGCTTATGTTAGCACTGGGGATGTCTGTGGATGAGATTCTGGAGGTCTCTTTATCACTGGATATCTCCAAACTTGTTAAAGTACGCATCGGCTCCTTCTTTAACAAATTTGGTTTTGTTGATATGGAACCCATCCGTGATACACTTGTAACTATATGTGGGTCTGACCCCACGTTTGAGGAATTGGATATGAAGATTTACGTGTCGGCGTACTGTTTGAATTCCTCGTCGACGGAGTACTTTTCTAGGGATACACACCCCAAGATGAAGGTCATAGATGCAGTGTGTATGAGTATAGCAGTGCCTCTCCTATTTTCGTGTGGAAAGTACCAGGGTCGGACGTACGTTGATGGTGGAACGCAGGAACAGTACCCAGTGACGCCATTTTTAGATAAGAAGCCACACGAGATTACGTGTGTAAAATTGAAAATGGAACAGACGTACCAAGACAATATAAATAATCCTAGACAGTTTGTGGAGTCTCTCATTAGGTCAACACTCATAAATCGCGTCGAGTACAAGGATAGTTCAAATGTAATAGAAGTAAATGTAGGTGATACCAATATTTTCGACTTTAGTATGTCTTATGAAGATAAGATACGATTGTATAATATGGGGTACTTCACTGTTAAATAATGCATAACAATTTTTTGTTAGTTTAATATAAATGTTAGACGCGTGCGATCCAGACGCGGATATAGAAAACCTCAGACAATTAATCAAATTGAACACGGGGGTAAATATTAAACTCACAAAAAGTCAAATATGCCAAGCGTACGATGAAATTCAGGGGGGTAAATTGCCTTTACCACCACTGGTTATGAGTTCTGATAGGACTTACTTGGTTGATAAGAAATCACCTTTGAAGCCAAAAGACTATGAACTTCTTTTTGACGCAACGACAAAGCGCGTAGACCTCAAGAGAATTGCGCGCAAAGTTGGTCTCAAGCAGGTTGAGCAGAAGACAAAAAGTCAAATTGTGGATGCTATTGGCAAACGCTTGCGTTATATGAAAATTCACGAACCCGTGAAGTTCGCGAGACAGGCACGGATTTCAGTTAATAGAAACACAGCAGTGAACAACACAGCAGTGAATGTTAACGTGAACACCACCAACATCAACCGAGTGAACACGAATGTGAACCGAGTGAACACGAACGTGAACCGAGTGAACACGAACGTGAACCGGGTGAACACGAACGTGAACCGGGTGAACACGAACGTGAACCGGGTGAACACGAACGTGAACCGAGTGAACACGAACCGCGTGAACCGACCAAAAAATTCTAAATTGTCGCTCCCAAGTGGTGGACTCTTTATGCGAGGTGCACAACCAAAGTTTTTGGGTGGAACTATAAATGCGGTGAAACAACCCAAGGAAAAGAGGGGATTTTTTGCGAGTCTCTTTGGTAAAAAGGAAAATAAGAACTTTATTGCCTCCAATAAGTTCAAGGAATCCAAAGAGGGTTATGTTTTTAGAAAAGGAGAAAAGGGATTGGGTTACTACTTAAATACGGGTCGCATTCAGGGACCTCAAATACCATCGGCTAATACCATTCAACCAACCCTAACTAATGGACGAACAGGTAATAATATATCACTTGACCTCGCCACTGCCCAAATTAAGCAACTTGGTCTCAAGAGAGAACAAAAGTTTTTATCGAAACTTGAAGCTGGTGGAGTTCAACGTAAGAGAGTCATCGCAGAAGCTGAACAAGCCAAACAAGAGGAAAATGAACTCGTGAGCTTTTTGGAAGGTCTTAATCTAAATAATACGAATCGTAATACATTTGTTCGTCGTATGACTACCGATGACTTCAAACAAATCAAAAGCGAGGCACAAATAAAGGCGGGCAAAAATGGTATGACGAATGAACAAAAGATGTCCACATTTCTCGAATCCCTCACGATGAATAACGCGAATAAAAATTCATTTATGCGTCGCGTGAGAGAGGAGGGGTCTAATGTTAACGCGCTCATTGAGGAAGCCAAAAGTCTTGTCTCATCCCAAAAGAATGCACGGATTTCAAAGAAAAAGGAAGAATTCCAAGCTATGATTACAAACTTAAAATTGAATAATTCGGATAAAAATGCTTTGATGAACCAAATTGAAAATACTACAAATTTGAATACTATGAAGAACCGAGCACAAAAACTTGTAGAACAGAGAATGGCGGAAAAGAAAGAACAAATCGCGAGTAATCTTGCGTCATTCTTGACGCCCTTGAAGATTAATCAATCAAATAAGAATACTTTCTTGCGACGATTCAAAAATGAAAATGCAAACATCAACAGTATCAAGAGTGAAGCTCTCGCGCTTGAAAAATTGGCTCTTAACATCAAAAACACGAATGCGATTTCAAATAAAAAGCAAAAACTTCAAGAAGTTTTGAACAAGACCAAACTTTCCAACGTGAATAAAGATTCTTTCCTAAATCGGTTGAATAACAAAAATGCGAATATGAATACAATCATAAAAGAAATCAAGGCGCTTAATACAGTTTTACAACAAAAGGACAAGAATTCATTTGTAAAATTCTTGAATGAATTGGGTCTCGATAACGCAGATAAATCTGCAATGATTTCTAAATACGAATCAAAAACGCTCACAATAAATGCTCTCCAAAACAACGCGAGAGCATTGAAGAAGGCAAAGGTGAATCAAAAGAAGTCTTTGAACCGAAAAATGTTGAAAGACTACCTCGAGAGTGTGTCTTTATCAAATGATGTGAAAGCAAATATTGAGAGACGATTTAATTCTAATGAAGCCAACTTGAACACCCTACGAAGTGAAATCAATGGATTGATTAAGAAAGCAAAGAATACAAAGTTGGCTGAAAATAAGCAGAAGTTTGTGACGAATGTAAGGTCTACAATTCTTTCACCCAACGATCAAAATGTATTTATTCGAAGATTAAACACAAATAATGTGAACATTCCATCGATGAGATTGGAAGTCAACCAAATGGTTGCCAAAATGATTGAAAAACAAAAAAGCAGAGACCGATATGAACTTGAAGAATATATGAAGACAATTGGACTGTCCAATACAAACAGAAATTCAATTCTGGGTAAGTTTGATGCAAATAATAAACTTACAGTTGAAAGTATCAAAAAGGAAGCCAATGCTATGTTACAGTTACGAAAACAGGAACAACGGGGTACGGATGTAGATATACTCTCTGTACACGCCAAGAAACTTGGACTCCCACAAAAAAACATAAATAGCCTTGTGAGTCAACTGGAGCGTGAGAGTCTAAATTCTTTGATAGCCCAAGCAAATCGAATGTCTAAAAATGTACGCGATAAACGAACTCGTGAACGCGATGAACTGTACCAATACATTAATAAACTCAATATGAATGTCGCAAATAGAAATGCGATTATGAATAAGTTTAACACAACAAATGCAACGGTTAACCGACTCAAGAATGAAGCGGGTGAGATACAGAAAAGTCGTAGGTCTGAAAAGAGAAGTAGTCTCCGTGAATTCCTTGATACACTTGAGTTGAGTAATTCCAATAAACGGGGGATATTAAATAAATTCAATGCAAACCAAAGTGTGTCTTTGAACGCTTTACGAACGAACGCTGCCGAACTTGTAAAACAAAGAAAGAATAAAAAACAACTTGCATCTAGACTTGAATTGGTTAAACATTTGAATACACTCGATTTAAGTGAGTCGAACAAAAGTAAGATACTCAAGAACTTTAATAGTAAAGTCACCAACTTGAATACACTCAAGAACCGTGCTTCACAGATAAGTGCTCAACGCAAAGAACTTTCAAACTTGATTCGTGAATTGGGTATCAATGGAACAGAACTTCTCAAGAAGTTTGATAACAAGGTGTCGAGTTTAAACAATCTCAAAGCGAATGCGAAGAAAATGCGAAACCTTATACAGGCAAAATCAGTGAGTAACAAGAAGGATAGACTTCGTGACTATATGAAAAATACACGTCTCACAAATACAAACAAACAATCGTTTATCAACCGCGTAGAAGTCGATACTAATATTGAGCCTATCAAACGTGAGATACAAGAATTGAATACTGTTCTCAAAGGAAAGAACACCGAGCTCGCTCGAAAGAAGTCTGAACTCAGTATTTACTTGAACGGTCTCAGTAACTTGACTCCGGATGAACGAACGATGTTAATGAAAAAGGTTGTGAACGCAAATACAAATATTAATTCAATTAAAAATGAAGGTCAACGATTAAATCAAAGTGTAAAGAAAAAACGTCTCGAGGCGGAGAAAGCCAAGAGGGAGAAAGAAGTCAAGAACTTGTCAAACAAGCTCAACACCCTTTCGAACTTGACGAATGAAAACCGTAAGGCATTTCTCAACAAGTTCAATACCAATGGTGCTCAAAGGGTTATCGAGAATGCGAGCACATTGAACGCCAATCGGAAGGAAATGAAACGCGAACAAAAGAAGGCTGAGGAAGAAGCCAAACGAAAGGCTAGGAACAAAATCACAAAGAATGTAATCACTGAGCTTCGAGGTCTTACCAATCTCAAACGCGAGAACCGTAAGAGGTTTATGAACAGACTTCCCACCAATGGCGCCAGTGCAGTTTTAAAAAACGCGAGGGTTTTGAACGCAGATAGAAAATCAAAACGTGAAGCTCA
>Ga0255756_1000737_pt1 | contig 38929 bp, 33 predicted proteins | sample 011ome_20_FD_179956 | JGI IMG/M metagenome (GOLD analysis project Ga0255756, IMG submission 179956) | Coastal salt marsh microbial communities from the Groves Creek Marsh, Skidaway Island, Georgia - 011509CT metaG (version 2) | ecosystem: Environmental > Aquatic > Marine > Intertidal zone > Salt... | reverse complement strand
CGAAAAACCAAATATGCGGTTTGCAACACCGGTAAATCTCCAATAAAAGAATAGGATGCTGTCACCCGCTTTTTGCCCCAATCGAGCCTTTGGCCGTCTTTTATTGATGTCGCGCCCATTGATGACGCGCCTAATGATGTTGCGGGAGTTGATCATCGCGGCCAGCTTTTTTGCTGCCAGTTTTTTTGCTGCTAGCCCGGCGACAGCAACACCCTTCATAATTGTGCAATCGACCACATCGATCCAGAATTCGGGGCTATATGAACATTTACTGCCACTATTCGAGGCTGAGCAGGACATTAAAGTAAGGATTGTTGCCGTTGGCACCGGGCAAGCGCTTCGCAATGCAGAAAAATGCGACGCTGATATGGTGATTGTTCATTCAACAATTGATGAAGAAGAATTTGTTGCAAAGGGCTTTGGCAGCCAGCGTTACAATCTGATGTATAATGATTTTGTGATGGTTGGCCCCAAAAGTGACCCCGCCCACATCCGCACCGCCAATTCTACCATCGAAGCATTTCAAAAACTCGCCAATACCAAATCCAGATTTGCCTCGCGCGGCGATGATAGCGGCACGCATAAAGCCGAGCGCCGCTTTTGGAACATGGCGGGCATATCAACGAAAGACGCCAGCGGAAAATGGTATTTAGAAACCGGCCTCGGTATGGGCGCCACACTGAATTTTGCGGTGCAGTCAGATACCTACACACTTAGCGACCGCGCAACATGGCTGACATTCCGCAATAAAGCCAATCACGAAATCCTGTTTGAAGGTGATCCTGCATTGTTCAATCAATACGGCATCGTAATCGTCAGTAAAGACCATTGCCCCACTGTAAAGGACGCCTTATCCCGCAGGTTTGCCAAATGGCTATTATCGGACATGGGTCAGGCCGCAATAACAGCCTTTCAGTACAAGAACCGACCCTTATTTTTTCCAAATGCCAGCCCAGCGCATTAGGGAACGTTCACCCTATTCCTGTTTTTCGCCAATTACGACAGATGCGGCAAATTGCCCATCAGTCGCAATTTTTCATCGCCAACCCTCGGCTTCGGTGATATCAGAATAATATGAAACGTCGTCATTTTTTAACCCTCGCTGCGGCGGGGGCATCAAGCACTCTGGTGGCACCGTCCCTATCATTGTCGGCGGTTGCCGCACCGCGCCAAACCCAGATCACTGCTGGCAAAACACGATTGAACATTGCCGGTGCCGGTCAGCCCGATACCGATCTATGGCTTTACAACCAATCTTGCCCGGGGCCGATGCTGCGTTATCGCAAAGGCGATATCCTGCGCGCTGCGGTTCGCAACAATCTGGACGTTCCAACAACAATTCACTGGCATGGGATCCGTAATCTTAGCGAGATGGACGGCGTTCCTGACCTGAGCCAGGCCCCGATCGAGCCGGGCGAGACATTCGAATATGAATTCCCACTGAAAGACAGCGGCACCTACTGGTATCATGCGCATAATATGGGGTGGGAACAGGTGGCACGCGGGCTCTATGGCCCGCTGATCATTGATGATGATGGTGACCCGCCAGTTGACCATGATATTTGCTTGATGATTGATGATTGGCGGCTAGATAATGATGGTCAGATCCATCAGGCCTCGCTGGGCAGCCTGCATGATTGGTCGCACGCCGGACGACTTGGCAATTGGCTGACGGTTAATGGCTTATCCGCCCCCAGCTTTCAGGTAAAGGACAAGGCGCGGATCCGGTTACGGATGATTAACGCAGCCAATGCGCGAGTGATGACGATCCAGCTCGACGATGCTGAAGCGACGCTTGTCGCGCTTGATGGGGCGGTCTGCCTGCCAGAACAGATCAATAGGATTATTCTGGCACCAGCACAGCGCGCCGATGTTATTCTCGACATGGATCGCGGCACCCTCACTCTATCCGAGGTCAGCACTGGTGAGCCTTATCCTGCGGGAACGATTAACGTCGACCCAGCGCTTGGTGTATCATCATTGGGCACATCAGAACGTGCTAAAACCGCACTCACTCTGCCAGCGCCACCCAAACTGCCGTCTTTAAACAACGTGCGGCGGATCCCGATCCACATGCAGGGGGGCGCGATGGGTAATTTGCAATCAGCATTATTTGATGGCGAAGAAAAGCCACTGCGTGAATTGGCACAAAATCATAAAAAACTATGGGCCTTTAACGGTGCGGTCGGTGATTATCGCCAGATAATGGCCGAAATTGAGCTGAATTCACTGGTTTCTATTGATGTTTACAACGACACCGCGTGGCAGCACGCAATGCATCTTCACGGGCATCATTTCTGGGTATTATCCGACGACCCGACCATCGCCCTGCCATCAGGCCAGCGTGATACATGGTTGATGCAGCCGCAAGAACGTATCAGCCTTGTCTTCCGCGCGGATAATCCGGGTTTATGGCTGTTTCACTGCCACATGCTAGAGCATGCTGCTGCGGGAATGGGCGCGGTTCTGTCAATTAGCTAGAACCGCCCCCAAATTAGGTTTAAACGACGGTAATGGTAAAGGAACCTAAGCCGTCGACGGTGCCTACCATTACATCACCGCGCGTGATCGGCCCAACACCGGCCGGTGTGCCAGACATGATCAGGTCGCCTGCTGCAATGTCATAAAAGCGCGAAAGATACGAAATCATTTCTGGCACTTTCCAGATCATTTGGTTCAGGTCACCCTCTTGGCGCAGCTCGCCATTCACTTCAAGAGCAACACGGCCATGATCCAGATGACCTGTCTCGCTGGCCAGCACCAGCTCACTCATTGGCGCAGATCTCTCAAAGGCTTTTCCGATTTCCCAAGGACGCCCCATTTTCTTGGCCTCACCTTGCAAGTCACGGCGCGTCATATCAAGCCCCAGCCCATACCCAAAAACATGATCCAGCGCATCCTTTTCCGGAATATCAACGCCGCCGCTTTTCAGTGCTACAATCATTTCCATCTCGAAATGGACGTCACTGGTCTGCGGCGGGTAGGGAAACTCACCGCTGGTATCAACATTTTCAGCGTTTTTCTGGAAAAAGAACGGTGGCTCTTTATCCGGATCATGGCCCATCTCAATGGCATGATCAGCATAATTCCGGCCAATGCAGTAAATCCGACGCACCGGAAATTCAGCATCGCTGCCCCGAACCGGCAAAGTCACCTGTTTTGGCGGTTCAATTACATAATTCGTCATTTTGGAAATTCCTTCTTTACCAATAACAAAGCAAAAAGATCAGGCGGACCGGCGTGCCGCATAATATGCAACACGGCGTTCCAGATAGGCCAGAAACTCTGCAATAATGAAAGCCAGCGCAAACAGTACAAGCAGCACTGCCCAGAAATGCTTCATCAGGAAATTTGCAGAATAGAGTTCGAACAACGCGCCGAACCCAACAATAGATATCAATAATTGGCCGATAATAACACCCTTGACCGCACGGATAAATCCAATCCGCACACCACCCAGAATTTCCGGCAACGCCGCCCAAAAATAAATCTTGAAAAAGGCATCTTTTGGTGACGCGCCAAAGGAATGCGCCATCTCGACAAGGGATCGGTTAATCTGCAAAACACCAGCGCGCGCATTCAGCACGATGATCCAGATCGCAAACAGCGCTGTGGTGATAATAATAGCTTTCAAACCAAAACCGAAAAGCACCATCAAAACAGGCACCAGCGCGGTTAATGGCGCGCTTAGGAACATATTGACCCATGGCAGTAACAATTCATCAATGAAACGGTTCTTGCCCATCAAGATACCCACCGGAATGCCGATGATAATCGCCGACATTGTGCCGACAATAAACGCATAGCCGGTATCGCTTAGCGCCTTGATAAAAACCTTGGTGGTTCCAATTTCCATCAGCGTTTGGAAGATTGCCGACAATGGTGGCAAAAAGAAGGTCAGTTCGAGATGGCCGACCAATTCCCACAAAAGCCCCCACAGGATCAGCGATGACATGCCCGGCAATTCATAACCAAAAATTTTCATCCTAGCCCCCTATTCGACATAGGTTCGAAGCGAAGACCAAATCCGGTCAACAATATCAAGATATTCAGCGTCGCGGCGGATACTATCTTTGTCTTTATGGCGGAACCCGGACGGGCGAATAATTTCTGAAACCCGGCTAGGACGCGGCAGCAGGATCGCAATCTGATCTGACACATAAACCGCCTCCTCAATCGAATGGGTTACAAACAGGAAGGTTTTGTTTTCATTCTGCACAAGCCCAAGCAAATCTTCCTGAAATTTACGGCGGGTTTGCTCATCAACAGCCGAAAATGGCTCGTCCATCAACAATACCTCAGCGTCCACACTCAAGGCCCGTGCAAGGCCGACCCGCTGACGCATACCGCCAGACAGCTCATGCGGATAGCTGTTCTCGAACCCCTTTAGCCCAACGTCGGCAATGTATTTTTCCGCAATCGCCTCACGCTCGGATTTGGCAACCCCCCTCAGCTCGAGGCCAAATGCAACATTGCGGAGGACCGTTGCCCACGGTAGCAGCGCGAAATCCTGAAACACAAAGGCGCGATCCGGCCCCGGACCAGACACCGGATCACCATTGACCAGAATCTCACCACTAGTGGCGGGCAGAAGACCGGCAATAATCTTCAGCAATGTCGTCTTACCGCACCCCGAAGGCCCGAGTAACGACGTTAACTGACCACGCGGAAAATCCAAGGTTAGGTCATGTAAAGCCTGAACATCGCCATAGTTTTTATAAACATTTCGGACGCTAACAGCATTGTCAGTAGTTTTCGTGTTGGCAGACATTAATATCTTTCCATTCTTATGTTTAATCAGTGATATAGCCCTTATTTAGGCCACCAAATAATGTTTTTTCCAACCGTTCCAGAAGGTTAAGGAAAATGACAGCAAGGAGGATAATCGACAGGATTGCCGCATACATTGTTGGATAATCGGCAATTGACCGGCTGTAGGTGATAATATCACCAACTCCGGTTGGTGTGATTTTGAGTTCTGACAAAATCGCCCCAATAAACCCGGCAGATACACCAAGCCGTAAGCCAGCAAAAATAATCGGCGATGCGGCGGGCAAAATGATTTTCAAGACAATATCACTTCGCGTGCCCAGAAAAGCATGCCCCATCTCTTTGATCGATAACGGCGTGTTGCGTACCGCGCCGCCAGTATTCAGAACGATCACCGGCATTGCCATGATACAGACCACAAATACCTTTGAGGTAAGCCCGATCCCGTAGGCCATAACCAACAGTGGAATAAGGGCTGCAAGAGGTGCGGTTTGCATCACCACAAAGATTGGCGAGACAAGCCAGTCAAATTTGCGACTAAGCCCGACCCATAGACCAATACCGATCCCCAGAACGCCAGAAATCAAAACACCTAAAACGAGTGGTTTCAGTGTTTCTGCATAAGCGACAAATAAAGTGCCCTCAATAATCAACACCCATAGCGCTGCCATCGATTCCAGAAAGGTTGGAAACGCAAAACTAACCGGAACACGGCCAGCAATCTCCCACGACCCGAAAACAATCAGTGCCGAGAGGCATTTTAATAGAATTGATCTATAGCGCATTGCACTCACTTCATCAGGAATATCGTTGTAATTTATATAATTTTTACCCTAAATAATCACTAGCACCGTTGGTGCTAGTGACGATTCAAAGCAGGGTTTACACAGATTTGTGCAAAATCTACCGCGCGGCTAATGCCGCGCGATATAGAGGCTACGGTTTATTGCGCTGCCGCGTTCAACGGTGCCATGTACCAGAAATCATCGATATTCAACGATGCAAGATCACCGGTTAGCTGACCCGCCTTCGAATACCATTCCATATCAGCCTTTGCCGCCTTCATGCCGCCACCGTTCTTATCGTAAAGACCGCCAGCAACCGCATCGGTGTAAAACTGGTCAAGCCCGTCCAGAACTTCTTTCGGCAACTGACCAATTGGCCCATTTGGGTCGGTTTCACGGCGAATAATTGTCGGATCCTTGGCCATATCCTGATAAACGCTGACCAGTGCCTTTACAAAGATATCAACATCTTTGCTGTTCGATTTGATCCAGTTCAGATTTGCGAACAATGCCTCGTCACTGGCGTCCACATCAAACATTGGCAGCACATTAAAGTTATTGCCGTGAAGCTTTACCAGTTTGTTTTTATTTGACAAATCGACAATAGTTGCATCAGTTTGGCCTGCAATCAACGCAGCGATCCGGTTTGATGATCCCGGAACATATGAACGTTTGCCAAATTTCATATTCAATTTGTCTTCAATGACGTTGGCAATTGACTCAGTGCCACCGCCACGCGAATGAAGCATGATCGGCTCGCCGTTCAGATCTTCCAATTTTGAGTATTTCTTCGACGTTACCGGAAAGAATTTCAGCTTAGACAGCTGGTAAATGATCCGGATTGGTGCCTTTGATTTTTGCATGACTGAATAGGGCGTACCAAAGCCGATATCCATCTGCCCGCTCAAGATCGCTTGAATCGCCAGCTCTTCATCCGAGAAAGCCGTCCATTCATATTCGAGACCGTTTGCCTTGGCCCGATCAAGTGCAACGAAAAACGCTGCCAATTCATCCGATGGTGTTTCTGCCAAGGCAATACGAATCTTGCCAGCTTGCGCCGCGCCGGCCACGCTGAGCGCCATCATTGCAGATGCACAATAAACAAGCGCCTTTTTTAGAATTTTACGCATTATGTTCTCCCCCTAACCAACAGTTTAAAGCTAGACTTTTCATATGGTTGTCGCCTCCACCTTTTCGCCACGGAAAAAGCATAAGCGAGCCTATAAACGTTTCACCATTGCGCGTTAAACGTCAATTATATAATAACCCTTGCGCAATAATATCTGCCGAAATATCGGGTTAATCGGCGATCCCGGGATTGGCTGATATGCCGCCCCATGCGCCCAGCGTCACCCGCTTTGCAGCATCAATATCAAGCCGCTCGACCGGCAAGGGTTGCGGTGATGGATTGGCGTCCCATCCGATCGCATTTAATCCCTGATCAGCCGCATCATTCTGCGGCTTGGCAGCGGCGTTTTTATACACCCAATCCGCCGTTTCAATACGCCCATAAATTACCGCGCTGGCTTGATCGGCAAATTCCAACTTTGGCAAGGCCTCAATACATTGTCGCAAGAACTGAAAACTTGGCGTCCATTCGGGGTTAAGCACGTCCTCAGGGCAAGTTGCCGCGACATTAACCTCTTTAAACCGATCAATGTTAGACAAGGCAACCGGATCGAGTACCGTCATTAATCCGTTCCGCCCAAAGGCAATTGTTTTCGGCAAATCACCCAAAGGCACGTCATTATCCAAAAATTCAAAATAAATGTTTTTGTCAGTAATCGACATCCACGAGAAAAACAGCTCGGGGATGCCGGTAAATGCCTCAATATTATGATAAAGCAAATCATCAACAGCTTTGTAGCGTGCTGTTGTTAACCCCCGCTGCCACGCCCGTTCAACCGTTGCGGGCGGCGGTGTAATCGCAAAGAACAAAAATACGGTTGACCCAAACCGGCTCAGCAACGTGCTTTTATAATCACCCTCGCTATCAATTTTGAAACTATCAAACCGAAACCGGTCAATCAGCAGATGTGGAACCGTTTTGGTTATCGCCTTTTGCGCCATATAGCGATCTAGCTTTTTGTCGACAAATTCCAGCTCACGCCCGGTTAGCATCGCCGCATATTTGTAATCGGCACCAAGACTGTCATAATCCAACAGATATTTTCGCCAGTAATCAGGGCTGATAAGGGCAAAATCCTCCCATGGCACTCCCATCCGTTCGGCCAGCAAGCGTTGCTGTGGCCGGATCGTGCTTTTGCCCGCGGCAGAGGCACCTTTGGTATTCATCACAATCGGCTCGCTTTGCGCTGGCAAAAAGCGATAGCCTTCGGCCTTTGCCGCTGTCTCAAAAATCGGCGCAATCAACCGGCCAATTTCGGCACTGCCTTTATCATTGCAAAAAACTCTCAGCGCGAGCTGCGCAATCAACGACCGGTCAGTGACAATTCGCCCCTGTTTTCCCAAAATGCCACTAACAACACTGATGAGGGCAGCCATACAGGCGGCCGTAAAATCATCAGCCTGTGTTACCTGCTGGCGCAATTTATCCAGCGCCTGAAGTTCCGGCGGTGTGGTGTTTGATGCAGGCGATTTCGGCGCTTTTTTCCAAAAATTCAAAAACCGCTGCTTTGGCGGCTGCGGCGCGGTTTCAAACGCATAAATCTCATCAACAAGTTGGCAAATTTTATCGTTGGCGCGTTGCTTCACAAAAGCAAAATCAGCTTTGACGCGATCCATTTCGGGAAGAATATAATGGCGATAAATACGGTCGACCATACCGCGCAGCTGAATTCCGAGATATTCATAACTCGGCCCATCAGGTACAGACAAATCCGCAGTAACCCGTATTAAAACCTCATGCACAACAAGGCGTTCGACCTTTAGGGCACATAGCTGTTCAACCGCGAGGCCGCAGAAATCAGCTGCCTCCTTTGCCGGCTGATAACCGACTTCACTATTTTCTGGCCGAAACAGCGTGATTAGTGGCAATAGCCGTGTCGGCAGGCTGGAACTAAGACCGGGGTTCCATGCGTGATGCTCATCATCCCTAATTTCTGGTTTTTGATCCATCTTACGCGATCCAATCAACGCCGAAAAACAAAGGGGCACCGAAGTGCCCCTTTTTGGTCTTATGCGGTTTGCCTCATCTTGTCACGGATCAGCTTGAACAATGGCAAGAGGATTAGCACGATGGCAATTACCGTGATCGGCCCGGCGATTGGCCGGTTGAAAAAGATCATGATGTCACCATCAGAGAACAGTAGCGACTGCCGCAATTTAGGTTCGGCAATCGGCCCCAGAACAATCGCCAGCACGGCGGGTGCAACCGGATAATCCAGCAGGCGCAAGAAGAACGCACCAACACCAACAAGCACCATCAGCCACACATCAAACATATCCTGATATGCCGCATATGTACCAACAAGTGACAGCACAAAAATCAACGGCGCCAGAATGGTAAATGGCATCCGAAGCATCCACAAGAACACCGGAATAAAGGCTAGGTTGATCAACACCGCAACAACGTTTGAGATGTAAAAAGACCCGATCAGCGGCCAAACGAAATCCGGCTGGTTAGCGAATAGCAATGGTCCGGGCTGGAGACCCCAGATAACCATACCGGCAAGCAAAACCGCCGTTGTCGGCGAGCCTGGAATACCAAGTGTCATCATTGGCAACATTGCCCCTGTCGACGCCGAGTTATTCGCGGCTTCGGGCGCTGCAACACCATCCACTGCACCCTTGCCGTATGATTTTGGATCGCTTGAGGTTAACTTTGCCACACCATAGGCCATCAAAGACCCAGGAGTCGCACCGGCCGCCGGCAAAATACCGACAAAAAACCCAAGAAAAGAACCAATGACTGTTCCACGCCAAGCATGACGGAATTCCTTGATCGCATCAATGATCGCACGCGCGGTAACGTCTACATTAGTCATAGATGAGCCATAGCGTGACGTGTTGATTGTCCACAGCATTTCACCAATACCGTAAACACCAATCGCCAGAACAAGGAAGCGGATGCCATGCGAAAAGCCGGTGATATCAAAGAACACCAGGCGAGGCTCGCCAGACACCACATCGAACCCTACTGTTGCCAGCACCAAACCTATGCAGATTGAAAAAATCGTCTTTGGAATATCGTCACCACCAAGACCGACGAAGGTCGCAAAGGCCAACAGCATCAGTGCAAAGACTTCCGGATCACCAAATGACAACGCCACAGTCGCCAGCAAAGGTGCAAAGGCGGTGAACATGACATTTGAGATCGTGCCGCCTGCAAACGAGGCGAGAGCAGCGGCAACCAATGCGACATGGGCCTTGCCGGCCAAAGCCAGCGGGCGCCCATCAAAGGTTGTGGCAACCGCGGTCGACGCCCCTGGAATGCCCAGCGTGATCGACGAGATTGCACCGCCATACATTGCCCCATAATAAATTGACGCAAGAAAGATCATTGGTGACGTTGCACCACCAGTAAAACTCTGAATAACAAAGGTAAATGGCAGCAAGATTGCAACACCGTTCACCGAACCCAAGCCAGGCATTGCCCCAACGAACAAGCCAACAATCACACCAATGATGGCAAGACCAAGATTGATCGGCTCAAGCGCAATCAAAATACCCTGCATTAGCGATGCTATAATTTCCATTTCAGTAATCCTCAGCTAACGACGCGGCAACTATAGAAAAATATCGTACAAAGGAATGAACAGCGGTTCCAAATACCCTTTTGGAAGCACGATGCGCATTGCGATGTCGAAAAAGAAAAAGCTGGTGACGACCAAACCCGTAGCAATAGACAATGTCGCCCACCATGTGTGACGCCCCAAAAAGCGCACGTAGTAAATCATGAACAACATAATTGCACCGTAAAAGCCAGCAATCTCAATCATGATCAGAAAGCCAAGCAATCCACCGCCGACGACTAAAAGCATGCGCCGACCATATCCATCCAAAAACTCTTCTTCAGACTGCGATGGAGGCGATGTTCTACGATACCAGTTAACACCAATCCAGATACAACAGATCAGCATTATTGCGGACAACCAGAAAGGCCAAAACCCGCTACCAGGCCCCTCGCCTTCGATCATCCAGATATTATCAAATCTGGCAATGTCAGGGTTCCACTCTGGTGCTTCCCCCGACTTCCACATGAAGTATATTGAGAGGATTCCCAAGATAAATGCTGTTATTATTTCTGCTCTACGCATAACTCAAAACTCCTCTCAATATTTTATTTTTTATAACGCTATTTAATTGCGCCCGATGCTTTCAAGATTTTTTCGTGGTTAGCAATTTGCCCTTTCCAATAGGCTTTAAGCTCATCACCTGCCATGAAATCGCCCATCAAAGACTTATCTTTTTTGTACTTCTGCCAATCAGCTGAGTTGTAAACCTTTGTAAACAAATCAGTGTAATAAGCCTGTGCCTTCTCAGACATGCCAGGCGCACCTACAACAGAACGCTGCATGAAATAAGACCATTTAGCCTGCTTACCACCGGCAAACACTTCACCCAAGGTTGGAACATTGGGGAACATCGGGAGACGGCTGTTTGTAAAGGCAACCAGTGGTACCATATCGCCTGACTCATAGAATCCAAGCGCCTCTGATGGATTGTTTACTGATGAATTCAGCTGCTTACCAGCAACCTGCTTCGCAACAGCTCCACCGCCCTTATATGGGATATACTTCATTGAAAGACCGTAAGTGTCATTCAAGAAGTCAGTGATGATGTTGTCTTCAGAGTTTTTACCAGTTCCGCCCATAACCCATTTGTTCCCATCAGCCTTTGCCTTTGTCAGGAACTCCTGGAATGTTTTGAGGCCACTGTCTTTGTGAACCCACAACAAAAATGTGTCTTCAGCCATACGCGCAACAGGAGCAAAGCTCATGCTGTCAATTTTTAGGCCAGGCTGACGCAGTGGTGTTGTGTAGAAAGAGTTCAAGGTAACCATAATCGTATGGTCTGGATCGCTAGCTTTTGACGCGGCAATAAGCGCCTCTGCACCCGAACCACCAGACTTGTTGGTTGGAACAAGCGGACGGTTTGCCAAGTTTTCCTTTTCAACAATCGCCTGCATCAAGCGCGCCATCTTATCGGCACCACCGCCTTTACCAGCCATAATAATAAAATCAATTGGTTTGGTTGGCTCCCAGCCATGGCCACCGGCAACAGCTGCACCTGAAATTGACGTTGCCGCCAAGACCATTCCAACTGCTCCAATAAAAAGTTTTTTGATAGACTTCATAGTCTCCTCCTTTGGTTTCCTTTGTATGAAGAACCTCTCCATACCCCACGCCATTCTTCTAACCCGATGGCTTTTAATGATTTTTACCCAACATTTGCTGAGCCGACACCTAATTCGTCATAATCACCGGGATCGTTGCGTGATCCACGATATATTGGGTAGTGCCACCCCAAAACCTCTCTAAATCATGATGTTTACTGTAAGCGCCAAGCACCATAAGATCGGCGCCAAGTGCCGCCGACTTATCCAAAAGCGCCTGTGCCGTTTGTAACTTGGTTTCGATTTCAACGACATCAGCCGCAATGCCATGCGCAGATAAGTAATCTTGCAATTCGTCAGGCTTTACACTGACCGGTTTTGACTTAACGGTCAGAACTGACACTGATTTTGCCGCAACAAGTAATGGCAGACAGCTTGTTACTGCCCGCGACGCCTCACGCGACCCATCCCAGGCAATCGTTATATTTTTACCAAGAATTTCAGGGATGGGCTTTTTTGCCTCAGGACACATCAACACCGGCCGCCCAGTATTAAACAGTGCAGCCTTTAGTGTATTAGCCCCAAGGTTACGGTCAATATCAGGCTGCGCCACAGCAATAATATCAGCAAGCCGCCCGTGATGTCCGATCACGTCAATTTGACGCCCGGCTTCTTCAACAAAACTTGCCGTTACCGATTTCCCGTCTGCTGTGTCTGACAAGCGGATGTTCAAGGTTTTACTCAGCGCGAGAACTTCATCACGAAGTCCCGCCTCCTCAATATCGAACACCTGACTAGTGCTATCGGCAAGCTGAGCCCGAAGCGCAGCCGGAATCGGTACCCCGAAAGGCAATAGATTTTCCGGCTTTGCGCGGCAATGGGTGATTTTAATGTGCGCATTAAAACCTCGCGCCAACGCAGCCGCGTGCGCAAGAACATTGTCGCCCTTACCATCGCCCCGAACTGGCACAAGAATCTTGCGTATCATTAAAGTTCTCCCCCTAGAACATTAGATTGGTATCATTGAAGTCTATGAGACTTTCGCGGCAGATCAAGGCTAAAACAGCCCATCAATCAAACCATTCTCATTAATCCGAATTGTCTCGGCTGACGGCACCCGCGGCAGGCCTGGCATGGTCATAACATCACCACAAATCACCACAACAAATCCAGCTCCGGCCGACAAACGAACCTCACGAATTGGCAGGCTATGACCGGTTGGCGCCCCCCGACGATTAGGGTCGGTGGTAAAGCTATATTGGGTCTTTGCCATACACACCGGCAGGTCACCATAGCCTTGGGCTTCCCACTGTTTCAGCTGGTCACGGATCTTCGAATCAGCCAGCACCTCATCAGCACGGTAGATTTTTTTGGCAATCGTCTCAATCTTTTCGAACAACGGCATTTCAGCCGGGTAAAGCGGCGCATATTGTGATGGGTTTCCATCGATCAGAGCGACAACTTTATTCGCAAGATCAACAGTGCCCTCACTACCATTTGCCCAATGTGTTGCCAGAACAGCCTCGGTGCCCTGTGCAGCAACAAAATCTTTAAGCGCTTGAACCTCGGCATCAGTGTCAGTGACAAAATGGTTGATCGCAACGATCGCCGGAACACCGAATTGCTGGATATTTTCGATATGACGGCCGAGATTTGGGCAACCCTTTTTCACCGCCTCGACATTCTCTTGGCCAAGATCGGCTTTGGCAACACCACCGTTCATCTTCATCGCCCGAACCGTGGCCACAATGACAACCGCATCTGGACGAAGGCCAGCTTTCCGGCATTTGATGTTGAGGAATTTTTCAGCACCGAGATCGGCGCCAAATCCAGCTTCAGTGACAACATAGTCAGCCAGCTTTAACGCTGTCGTCGTTGCAACAACCGAATTACAGCCATGCGCAATATTGGCAAATGGGCCGCCATGCACGAAGGCAGGGTTGTTTTCTAATGTTTGCACAAGATTTGGCTGCATTGCCTGCTGCAACAACACTGTCATCGCACCATCAGCCTTGATATCACGGCAGAATACAGGCGAACGATCGCGGCGATAGGCAACGATGATATCACCAAGACGACGCTCGAGATCGGCAAGGTCAGTCGCCAAACACAAGATTGCCATCACTTCAGATGCAACAGTGATGTCAAAACCGGCTTCACGCGGAAAGCCGTTGGCAACGCCGCCAAGGTTACAGACGATTTCACGAAGCGCCCGATCATTCATATCCAACACGCGGCGGAATGCAACGCGGCGAATATCAATATCCAGCTCGTTACCCCAATAAATATGGTTATCAAGCATCGCAGCCAGAAGGTTATGAGCCGACGTAATCGCGTGGAAGTCACCAGTAAAATGCAGGTTCATATCTTCCATTGGAACGACTTGAGCATAGCCACCACCAGCGGCGCCGCCCTTCATCCCAAAACACGGGCCAAGCGAGGCCTCGCGGATACATACAGCGGCTTTTTTGCCAATTTTGTTCAAACCATCGCCAAGGCCGACAGTTGTTGTGGTTTTACCCTCACCGGCTGGGGTTGGGTTGATAGCGGTAACCAAGATCAAGCGGCCATCTTTGTTTTTGGCAAGGCTCTTAATAAAACTCTCAGAAACTTTTGCCTTATCATGTCCAAATGGAAGCAGGTCAGCACTAGGAATACCTAGTTTTGCCCCCACATCCTGAATAGCAATTTTCTTGGCTTCACGCGCGATTTCGATGTCTGTTTTGAAGCTCACAACTATGATCCTAACTTTGTTCCAGAGTTAATCCCAGCAGCAGAAGCCCATTCGCTTGCCGCCATTTTTCCACCATCAGCAGGCCGCACCCTTTTGATCAGGATACGTCCGCCATTTCCTTGAACCGTAACGCCGTTTTCATCGACCGAAACCACTTCGCCAGCAGCTCCGGTGCCATCAACGCGCGCACTATCATAAATCTTTAACTCACTGCCATTAACGGTCGTCCAAGCCCCCGGTGCAGGGTTGGCAGCACGGATAATATTATAGACGTCAGCAACCGGCTTTGACCAATCGATCTCGGCCGCCGCCTTGCCAAACCAGCTTTCATAAGACCCATCTTCGAGGCGCTGATCATGCTTGATAATAACGCCAGCCTTCACCAGCTCTAGCCCCTCGATCATTGCATCGACGCCCATTGGGAACAGCTTTTTGAAATAAACATCCCCAAGCGTTTCATCAGGGCCGATTTCGCAGGTTTTCTGCAGCATCATCGGGCCTTCATCCAAACCATCATCCGGCCAGAAAATCGACAGGCCGGTGCGGGTTTTACCCATTGCGATCGGCCAGTTGATTGATGAAGGGCCGCGATGTTCTGGGCAAAGTGACGGGTGATACTGGAATGTGCCGTATTTAGGTGCATCGCGCACTTCTTGCGGCACAAATAACAGCACATAAGCCATCATGCAGACGTCGGCGTTAAATGATTTCATCAATTCGAGTGCTTCGGGGGTTTTCCACGATGCTGGCTGATGAACTGGCAATCCTTTTTCGCGTGCCAGTTCAACTAGCGGGTCTTCAGGCTTGCCCTCTTTTGTCGGTGCGCAACAGACAGCAACAACGTCTTCGCCGCGCTCCAATAGTCGTTCCAACACAGCCTGACCAAATGCCTGCTGTCCATGTAGTACAATTCTCATCGCTTGTTCTCCCAACCTACCAAGCTAAATTTTTAAAACATAAGCCATTTAAATTAATAGCTTATGGAATATTACTTTACTTCACATTGCCCACGGCACCCGATTCAATAATCTGGGCGAGTTCATCCGCTGAATAGCCAAGAACATCGGTCAAAATCTCGGTTGTATGCTCGCCAAGCAACGGTGAACGTTTCACATCAGCTGGGCTGTCAGACAATTTAATCGGACATCCGACCGAAATATATTCGCCGCGCTCTGGATGGTCGACCTTGACCAATGTGCCAGTTGCGTAAAGACCTTCATCTTCAGCAATTTCTTTCATCGACAGGATCGGGCCAACCGGAATATCCAGCGGGTTACACGCATCCATGACCTCAAACTTTGTTTTGGTCATTGTCCATTGCTCGATACGTTCAAAGATTTCATTCAGTTTATCAAGGCGCTGTGGCGGCTTGGCATACCCTTCTTTGGTTTTCCACTCAGGCTCACCAATGATATCGCAGACCTTTTCCCAAACCGCAGCCTGAATGATGAAATAGGTATATGCGTTCGGATCCTGTTCCCAGCCCTTGCACCGCAAGATGCGGCCCGGCTGACCGCCGCCCGAATCATTACCCGCACGCGGTGTCGCATCGCCAAACGGAATCCCCTCACCAAATTGCGAATATTCCTTCAAAGGGCCAGCGGCAAGACGCTGCTGATCGCGAAGTTTGACCCGCGCAAGGTTCAGCACCGAGTCTTGCATCGCTGCCGTTACCTTCTGGCCGCGACCAGATTTTTCCCGATGGAATAGCGCAGTGACAATCCCTAGGCAAAGGTGCAGGCCAGTTCCAGAGTCACCGATTTGCGCGCCAGTTACCAATGGCGGGCCATCACGAAAACCGGTTGTTGACGCAGAACCACCGGCACATTGAGCGACGTTCTCATAAACTTTGCAATCTTGGTATTTGCCCGGACCAAATCCTTTGATCGAAGCCATAATGAGGCGCGGGTTGATTTCTTGAATCCGCTCCCATGTAAAGCCCATGCGGTCCAGCGCGCCGGGCGCAAAATTTTCAACCAGCACATCACAGGTTTCGATAAGACGGGTTAAGATCTGCTTTCCGGTTTCATTTTTGGAATTCAGCTCAATTGACCGTTTATTGTGGTTCAGCATGGTGAAATAAAGGCTATCGGCACCTTCAACATCGACCAATTGCTGGCGTGTTGCATCCCCAACCCCCGGACGCTCGACCTTGATCACATCAGCGCCAAACCAAGCCAGAAGCTGGGTACAGGTTGGACCTGATTGAACATGGGTGAAATCCAGAACTTTAATACCTTCAAGAGCTTTCATCGTCTTATCCTATTTCTAAACCTGAGTGACTGGGCGGTGGCGCTATTTCTTAGACACCACACTTTGTGGGTTGAGATTGCCAATACGGCCACTTTCGGTGCCGGCATTTTCATCAATGACAGCGTTAACCAAGGTTGGCTTGCCGCTATCCATCGCCTCATTTACCGCGCGGGTAAGCTCGTCAGGCGTCGTGGCGTAAACGCCAACCCCACCAAAGGCTGCCATCATCTGATCATACCGCGCATCCTTAACGAATACCGTTGGCGCCACATCTTCGCCGCCAGTCGGATTTGTGTCAGTGCCACGGTAAATACCGTTATTATTAAACACGACCACACAAACCGGCAGGTTGTAGCGACAGATAGTCTCGATTTCCATTCCAGAGAAACCAAAGGCGCTATCACCCTCGACAGCCAAGACCCGCTGACCCGTCTCAACCGCCGCCGCAACAGCAGCGCCCATACCGATGCCCATGATACCCCATGTTCCCACGTCAAGACGTTTGCGCGGCTTATAGATATCAATGATGCTGCGGGCAAAATCGAGCGTGTTGGCGCCCTCGTTCACCAGAATCGCATCTGGGCGTTCTTTCACGATCGTGCGCAGCGCACCCAGCGCGCTATGGAAATCCATTGGCACGGTGTTGCTTTTTAATTTGGCGCCCATTTTTTCAAGGTTAATGTCTTTGCGCTGCTGGATCGTCGCTGTCCAATCGGCCGGAACGGCGGGCCAATTATCGCCCATGCCTTGTGTCATTGCACTCAAGCATGATCCAATGTCACCAACAACAGGTGCTGCAATCTCGACATTGCTGTCCATTTCACGCGGCTCGATATCAACTTGGATAAAGCGCTTTGAACCCGGCTCACCCCAGCTCTTGCCTTTACCGTGTGACAACAGCCAGTTCAAACGCGCCCCAACCATAACCACAACATCTGCCTCTTTTAGCACCAGCGAACGCGCTGCACCGGCAGATTGCGGGTGATCATCCGGCAAAAGGCCCTTGGCCATGCTCATTGGCAGGTACGGCACGCCGCTTTTCTCGACAAAGCTTTTTACAATCTCATCGTCTTGAGCATAGGCAGCGCCCTTGCCCAGAATAATCAATGGGCGCTTTGCGCTTTTTAGAACATCAAGTGCCCGCGCAACCGCATCAGGGGCTGGCAGTTGCCGCGGTGCCGGATCGACAACCTTAACAAGCGACTTTTGGCCTGCTTCCGCGTCCATGACTTGGGCAAATAATTTTGCTGGAAGATCAAGGTAAACACCACCCGGACGACCCGAAACGGCGGCACGAATGGCGCGGGCAACGGCAATGCCAATATCTTCGGCATGAAGCACCCGGAACGCGGCTTTACATAATGGCTTGGCGATCGCCAGCTGATCCATTTCTTCATAGTCACCCTGCTGCAAATCAACGATTTCACGTTCGGATGAGCCACTGATCAGGATCATCGGGAAACAGTTAGTTGTTGCATTTGCCAATGCGGTCAGACCGTTCAAGAAGCCCGGCGCCGAAACAGTCAGGCAAATGCCCGGCTTTTTTGTCAGATAACCGGCAATTGATGCAGCGTTGCCTGCATGCTGCTCATGGCGGAATGAAATTACGCGCATACCTTCGGCCTGCGCAATCCGTCCAAGATCGGTGATCGGGATGCCCGGAACGCCGTAAATTGTGTTGATATCATTGAGCTTGAGCGCGTCGATAACGAGGTGAAAACCGTCTGTTAGCGCCTGTGTCTCGGATGAAGTCATTTTTGTCTCCTGTAAGAACCTTCGTAATTTTCGAATTGATAGATTTGGTTAGTGTTAGGCTTCGGCGGCCGCTTTCTTGTTGTTTCTTTGCAGCCCGCTCTTATTTTGGTGTCAGATACCGGTATTTTGTTTCTAATTTATGTTTCTGTGTCAGATTTTTCGGGGCTGGAGCCCGCCTTTGTTTTGCTGGCCAGCCGCGTCCATCTCTCGCGAATATGGTCATGCAACCGCATCGTGTGCTCACGCACCAAACGCGACGCCAATTCACTGTCGCGGGACTCAAGCGCTTTGATAATTTCCATATGGTCGGCAACCGAATTGGTGGCACGGTTATTCTCGCCCATTGCCCGCCGACGAACCGCAAACATATGCGCAAAAAGCCCATCAGTTGTTGATTTCAACAAGGGGCTGCCGGACATGTCAAAAATTGCCTGATGGAATTTGATATTTGCGTCAGAATACTCACTCAGCTCAGCCTTGCTTGCTGACGTGCTGTGGCGCATTGCTTGGTCACGAAGCGCCTTGATCTCGGCATCTGAGGCAACACGCGCCGCGATGTGCGCCGCCATGCTTTCCAGCGCCGCCCACGTCACAACCATGTCAAGAATCTCGTTAAGGCTTTTACGGTGAATAAACACGCCTTTGCGAGGCAGAATCTCGACCAGACCATCCTGCGCCAATCGCGCTAACGCTTCGCGAATCGGTGTACGCGAGATGCCAAGCTGCTCGGCAAGCCGGCGCTCATCCAATCGTAACTCTTCATCAGCATCATAGATATCGACCTTCAAGATGCTCTCGCGCAGCACCTCATATATATGGTCTTTCAGGGTAAAATTGATCGAAACAGGCTTTAGTTTGACATCAATTGCCACGTCATCCTCCCCCTCTTCAATCCCCGTTAAAATTAGTCAACCAATCACGTGATCACACGCTTTATCTGGTATACCTTACACCTGACACAACACTCGTCAAGGGGTTTTTAGGGTGTTTTATCGCTGATAGTTCTTGCTATTATTGGTGTGTGGTATACCATATAAATGGGAAATATCTGTGAATTTAAGGCAAATCAACAGACAGATTTATCCCGTGCCGGCTTTTGCGAACTATAGGCAAAAACGGTTTTTGTCCGCTATAAGGCTTACACCGGAACGCGGAACGCCCAAGACGGGATCGTTGCAATTAATGCGGCCTCAGCAACCGAGGCCGCACAGTGGGAGAAAGACAGTAGCAATGAACATCCATGAACATCAGGCCAAGAAAATTTTACAGACATTTGGCGCGCCCATTGCCGCCGGTGTTGCGATTACCAATCTCGACGATGCCGAAAGCGCGATTGCATCGCTGCCCGGCCCTGTCTGGGTGGTAAAGAGCCAGATCCACGCCGGTGGACGCGGTAAAGGCAAGTTCAAAGAGCTTGGCCCTGACGCCAAAGGCGGCGTTCGCGTATCTTTTTCAGCGGAAGAGGCGCTGGAAAATGCGCGGGAAATGTTTGGAAAAACCCTTGTGACCAAGCAAACCGGCCCCAACGGCAAGGCTGTAAATCAGCTATATGTCGAAGCTGGCGCCGAAATTGATCGCGAACTGTATCTATCGATCCTCGTTGATCGCGAGACTGGCAAAACATCTTTTGTCGCATCAACCGAAGGCGGCATGGATATTGAGACGGTCGCGCATGACACGCCCGAATTGATCCATTCAGTTGGCATCACTGCCAGCACCGGTTGCACTGATGCTGATGCAGCCACGATTGCTGACGCGCTAAAGCTCACCGGATCAGCCCGGGATCAGGGCATTGCACTTTTCAAAAACCTCTATGAGGCTTTTAGCAGCAAGGATATGAGCCTGCTGGAAATCAACCCGTTGATTGTTACCAAGTCAAACGATGTTCAGGTGCTCGACGCAAAAGTGTCTTTTGACAATAATGCGCTGTTTCGGCATCCCGATATTTTGGAATTGCGGGACGAAACCGAAGAAGACGAAAAGGAAGTTGAGGCATCAAAATATGACCTCGCCTACATTGCGCTGGACGGCGAAATTGGCTGCATGGTGAACGGTGCAGGGCTTGCGATGGCAACTATGGACATCATCAAGCTCTATGGAGCTGAGCCAGCAAACTTTCTTGATGTTGGCGGCAGCGCAACGACCGAACGCGTTACCGCAGCCTTTAAGATCATCACCGCCGATCCAAATGTGAAAGGTATTCTGGTGAATATTTTTGGCGGCATCATGCGCTGTGACGTGATTGCTGAGGGCGTCGTTCAGGCGGCGAAGGACATCAATCTTGAGGTGCCATTGGTGGTACGTCTCGAAGGCACCAAGGTTGACGAAGGAAAAGCGATCATCAATAGCAGCGGACTGAATGTGATTGCCGCTGATGATCTGGATGACGCCGCGCAGAAAATTGTAAAAGCAGTGAAAGGCTAAGCACATGTCGATTCTCATTAACAAAGACACCAAAATCATTGTGCAGGGCCTGACTGGTAAAACCGGCACATTTCATACTGAACAGGCACTCGCCTATCATGGAACCCAAATGGTTGCCGGCACTCACCCGAAAAAAGGCGGCCAAGAATGGACCAGCGCTGCGGGACAAAACCTGCCGCTATACGCCACGGTTGCCGAAGCCAAAGACGCCACTGGCGCTAACGCATCGGTAATCTATGTTCCGCCAGCGGGCGCCGCCGCCGCAATCGAAGAGGCGATTGATGCAGGCATTGAGCTGATCACCTGTATCACAGAGGGTGTTCCGGTTATGGACATGGTGCGGGTAAAGGAAAAGCTGGATAAATCAAATTCACGTTTGATTGGCCCCAATTGTCCCGGCCTGATGACACCGGATGAATGCAAAATCGGGATCATGCCACCAAGCATTTTCCGCAAAGGCTCGGTTGGCGTGCTATCCCGGTCGGGAACGCTGACCTATGAGGCGGTTTACCAAACATCAATGGCGGGCCTCGGCCAGTCATCTGCCGTTGGTATTGGCGGCGATCCGGTCAAGGGCACGGAATTCATCGATGTGCTGGAGATGTTCCTTGCTGATGCGCAGACCGAATCAATCATCATGATTGGTGAGATTGGCGGCTCAGCCGAGGAAGATGCGGCGCAATTCCTGATTGACGAAGCCAAAAAAGGCCGCTCAAAGCCGATGGTTGGCTTTATTGCTGGCCGTACCTCACCGCCTGGCCGCACCATGGGCCACGCTGGCGCGGTTATTTCTGGTGGTAAAGGCGGCGCTGATGAAAAGATTGCCGCGTTAGAGGCAGCCGGTGTTCGCGTCTCGCCTTCGCCAGCCAAACTTGGCGTCACCTTGGTGGATGTCTTAAAAGGTTAAATCCGGTTCAACCAAGCCAGACGTCGTTATTGCCGCAAAATGCGGTGATAAAACAGCAAATCCAATGAATAAAAGGGCGGTTCCTCTGGAGCCGCCCTTTTTCACTGCAATCACATTCAATACAATCACAAACCCGGCCTTAGCAACACTGCCTGATCCGGCCTTGTGTCCCCCGTCCGCGGGGGAGCGGCTGCCTTACGCCACACGGTAAACTGGTGCCTCGAATCGGTTCGTATCAAGGCGCTCATTCACAATCGCGACGGTTTCGTCCAGCAGATCATTCTGCATGCCGATGCTGGCGGCAATTCTTTGCACCAACAGGTCAACCCGCTCGATAGTCTTGGCACCAGCATCAATGGCTCTTGCCGCTGATGACGGCTTTAGCAGACTGCTGGCGGCATTGGCGTATTTTTCAAACGGCACCTGATCAGCGGCATCGGCGCCAAGCGCACGAGCAAGGGTATCAACCCACGCATACATTTCGGCCGAGGCATCAATATCGCCATGCACCGCATCACGGATCGGCCGAATGCCGTCGCGCTGGACACATTGGTAATTACCAGTCAGCAACATGCTCCATTTTGCCATTGGCACAAACAGGCTGTCATAAACGCGCAGCTTTACCGGCACATCCTTGCCATCAACGGTCACGCCTGAAATGTCGGCCTCAAGTTGACGAAGCATTGAATTATGCTGAGGATCAGCAAAAGCTGCCGCCTTGAAATTGGTCGGCAAACCCACATGAAGGACGTTGGTGCCGTCTTCTGGTGGGCGAAATGCCTGTGGGTCCGGGCTGCATAGCGACATCAGACCCGGCTCAAAATCTGCCCACACTGAAACATCATCATAACACATATCCAACGGCGCCTCAGCCAAGGCGTCGATCCGCCGCAAAAACGGTAATGGCGGCATATTCATAATCGAAAGACAGGGCCGGCGGCTCGCTGCAATGCGGCGCATCAGGCCTTTTACCTGCGGCTCAGAATATTGTGGCTCCTGCATCGCAAGCCCGATCATGTCGTAATCTTCAGGCCGTGCATCGGCTGGCGTCACCGCATCCAGCGTGCCGGCTAAATCATGCGAGCGAAATGCCCGATGGGTGTCCTCATCGCGGAGCTTGATCCGCACCTCGGTTCCCTCACGATTAATCAGATCCGCTGATTTACTGCGACAAATCAAAGTGACATCGTGACCTGCCATCAATAATTTCGTTGATAGAAGCGAGCCGTATGATGCGCCCAATATCAAAATCTTCATGTCACTAATCTCCCTTTCTTTCATAACGATCAGCAAAAGCAAAAGCCGAATTGCGGCAGCTTCACGCCCCTACCTCATTCGTTGTACTGGCTGGTATCTCAGATCAAAAGGAAAATAGTGAAAATTTGAAAATTGTAAATTTTTTACATTTTCTATTTACTTTATCGGTTTACCGCAAATTCACATGCGGGATTAGCATGGACGAAATTCGGCTTTCATCAAAGAAAAGCCCCTGATCACACTCTAATAAAAAGAGGGCAATCAGGGGCCGTTCCTGCAATCAACTTTAGAGAATTACTCAGCCGCTACGCTAACAGACGCTAAAACCCGACACGCAGCAAACTTGAATTCAGGGATTTTCCCAAAGGGATCAACCACCGGATTTGTGAGGATATTGGCTGCTGCCTCAACATAGGCGAACGGCACAAAAACCATATCCTCGGCAACCGCACGGTCAGCCCGTGCCATGATTGAAATCGCCCCACGCCGCGTTTCAATGGTCACCATATCCCCTGCCTCAACACCGAGTTTACGCAAAGTGCGCGGATGCAATGACGCATTTGCTTGCGGCTCGACAGCATCAAGAACAGTGGCGCGGCGGGTCATCGAACCGGTATGCCAATGTTCAAGCTGGCGCCCCGTTGTCAGGATCATCGGATAGTCTGTATCTGGTGTTTCCGCAGGCGGAATAATGCTGGCCGGGGTAAAGCGTGCCCGCCCCTCATGCCGCGGGAACCCGTCACCAAAGACAATCGGCTGCCCCGGATCAGTCTCATCAAGCGATGGATAGGTAACCACATTTTCTGCCGCCAGACGATCCCACGTGATGTTGTCAAGCGACTTCATCGACAGTTTCATTTCGGCAAACACCTCACGCGGATGCGCGTAATTCCAGTCAAGACCAATCCGTTTGGCCAATTCAACGGTAATCCACCAATCTTCACGGGCGTCACCCGGCGGTGCAATTGCCGGACGCCCCATCTGTACTTGACGGTTGGTATTGGTGACCGTGCCAGTTTTTTCAGCCCACGCCGAAGCTGGCAAGATGACATCGGCATAATTCGCCGTCTCGGTCAGGAAGATATCCTGCACAACCAAATGATCCAGCTTGGCCAATGCGGCGCGCGCATGATCGGCGTCAGGATCAGACATTGCTGGATTTTCACCCAGAACATACATCGAGGTGATGTCACCATCATGAATTGCATCCATGATTTCAGTAACGGTCAGGCCCTTTTCCGGCGCGATCGTCTCCGAATTCCAGATTTCATTAAAGGCCGAGCGCACGCCATCATCGGTCACACTCTGATAATCTGGCAGGAACATCGGGATTAACCCCGCGTCTGACGCCCCTTGAACATTGTTCTGACCACGCAATGGATGCAAGCCTGTTCCAGGACGCCCAACCTGCCCGCACATCAGCGCCAGCGAGATCAGGCACCGCGAGTTATCAGTGCCATGAATATGCTGTGAGACCCCCATTCCCCAGAAAATCATGGCTGATTTGGCACCTGCAAAATCACGCGCGACAGCACGCAAAGTCTCGGCATCAATACCGCAGAATTCAGCCATTTTTTCGGGTGAAAACGCCTTTAGATGCGCCTTCATTTCATCCCAGTTTTCGGTAAAGCTGTCGATATATTGCTGGTCATACAGCCCTTCTTCGACGATCACATTCATAATCGCGTTCAGCATCGACACATCTGCGCCCGGGCGGAATTGCAGCATATGCGTTGCATGACGCTTTAGCCCTTGTCCACGCGGATCCATAACGATCAGCTTGCCGCCACGCTTGGCAAATTGTTTGAAATAGGTTGCGGCAACCGGATGGTTCTCGGTTGGATTCGCACCGATCACAATTGCAACATCGGCATTTTCGATTTCATTAAAGGTAGCAGTCACCGCTGCCGAGCCAACATTTTCCAACAAAGCCGCGACCGACGACGCATGGCAAAGACGGGTACAATGATCGACGTTATTATGGCCAAATCCTTGCCGGATCATCTTCTGGAAAAGATATGCCTCTTCGTTTGAGCATTTGGCCGAGCCAAAACCAGCAATGCGCTTGCCCGAAATATCACGATGCCGGATAAACCCCTTGGCAGCGATATCTAACGCCTCGTCCCAACTGGCTTCACGGAAATGCGTCCATGGGTTTGACGGATCGACATTCAGCCCTTTTGCTGGCGCATCTTCGCGCCGGATCAATGGTTTGGTCAAGCGGTGATCGTGATGCACATAGTCAAAACCAAACCGCCCCTTCACGCATAGCCGGTTTTCGTTAGCCGGGCCATTTATCCCTTCGACATATTTGATTTCATCATCCTTGATCTTGAAGGATAATTGACAACCAACGCCGCAATATGGGCACACCGACTGAACCTCGCGGTCATAATCCTTGCTGTCACCATGCTGCGCGTCATCAAGAACGCTAGCTGGCATCAGCGCACCGGTTGGACAGGCCTGAACGCACTCACCGCACGCCACACAGGTCGATTGCCCCATTGGATCATTCATATCAAATACGATCTCGGCATTAAGACCGCGACCCGCCATGCCGATAACATCATTCACCTGCACTTCACGGCAAGCCCGAACGCACAAGTTACAATGGATACAAGCATCAAGATTGACACTCATTGCGACGTGACTGTCATCTAGCAACGGCACATGGCAAGCATCACGCGCCGGAAACCGGCTTTCCGACACCCCGTTTAATGCCGCCATATCAAGAAAATGCGACGATGCGTCATGCGGCTGCTCAGGCTGATCAGCAGCCAATAGCTCTACCACCAGCGCCCGCGATTTCTCGGCACGCTCACTCGCTGTATGCACGACCATGCCATCCTGCACAGGCCGGATACAAGATGCCGCCAAGACGCGCTCTCCCTCAATCTCAACCATACAAGCACGGCAATTGCCGTCGGAGCGATATCCGGGCTCTGGCTTGTGACACAGGTGCGGGATCAAAGTACCCTGAGCTTGTGCCGCTTCCCAGATGGTGGAGCCTTCTGGCACGGAAACATCCTTGCCATCCAGTTTAATGGTTACAGTTTTTTGCGGCGTTGAATCGAGCATGTGAGCCTCAGCTAACTTCTTCAGAGAAATGTTTCATCGTCAAACGAATAGGGTTAGGAGCAGCCTGTCCCAATCCGCAGATAGATGCGTCCTGCATCACATCACACAGATCATTCAACAGCGGCTGATCCCACTTGTCGGCCTGCATCAGCTGCACGGCCTTGCCACATCCGGTACGACATGGCGTGCATTGACCGCAGCTTTCATCTTCGAAAAACCGCAGCATATTCAGCGCCGCATCACGTACCCGATCCTGATCAGACAACACCACAACAGCGGCCGATCCGATAAAGGTGCCGTGCGGCTGCAATGTATCAAAATCAAGCGGCACATCATTTAAACTGGCCGGCAAAAGACCCGATGATGGCCCACCGGGTTGATAGGCCTTAAAGACGTGACCTTCGGCCATGCCACCAGCCGCCTCGATGATGTCCGTGATGGTCGATCCGGCGGGCAAAAGATGCACGCCCGGATTAGCAACCCGTCCCGAAACCGAATAGCTGCGCAATCCAACGCGGCCATTCTTTTCAACTGACGACAGCACCTCTGGCCCCTCGCGGCAAACCCGCGCAATCCAGTGCAAGGTTTCGATATTGTGAACCAATGTTGGCCGATCAAAAATTCCCACCTGCGCCACATAGGGCGGGCGGTGCCGCGGCAAACCGCGCTTACCCTCGATGGATTCGATCATTGCGCTTTCTTCACCGCAGATATAGGCACCCGCCCCGCGACGAAGGTCAATATAACCCTCGGGCACCAGTCCCGCAGCTTCTAATGCCGCAATCTCGTTGGCCAGAATTTTCAGAACAACCGGATATTCATCCCGCATATAGATAAAACAGGTATCAGCCTCGACTGCCCATGCGGCAATCAGCATCCCCTCAAGGAACAAATGCGGGGTTCGCTCAAGATAGTACCGGTCTTTGAATGTACCCGGCTCACCCTCGTCACCATTGACCGCAAGATAGCGCGGCCCTTCGGCTGCACGAACAAAGCCCCATTTCTTGCCCGACGGAAAGCCCGCACCGCCAAGCCCGCGAAGGCCGCTCTGATTTACCAGATTCTGAACTGCCGCCCAATCGCCATCTTGGCGCAGCGACACCAGCTGCTCATACCCCCCGGTCGCGCGGTAAGCTGCCAGATCCTGATAATCGGTCATGTGCGGATGCGTATCATCAGCCGCAATCGCCGCCTCAACCTTTTCAGGTGTGGCAAAATCGATGTGGTTATGCCCAATTTCAAGCACTGGCGCGGTATCACAGCGCCCCATGCACGGTGCCCGCAATACGCGCACTTTGGCCGGATCAAGCCCGTCCTCAAGTGCCGATTTTAGCGCCTGCGCCCCGGCCAACTCACATGACAACGAGTCGCAAACCCGAATAGTCAGGGCTGGCGGTGGCGTTTCGCCGTCTTTCACAACGTCAAAATGCGCGTAAAAGGTTGCGACTTCATAGACTTCGCTTTGCGCCAAACGCATTTCATCAGCCAGCGCATTGAGATGCGCCACGCTGAGATGGCCGTAGTGATCTTGAATGAGGTGCAGATGCTCGATGAGCAAGTCCCGCCGCCGCGGCCGGTCGCCTAAAAGCGCCCGAACCTCACCCAATGCACCATCGTCAACCTGACGCCCTTTTGGGGTTTTACGCCCTTTTCCGGGAGCCGATTTCCATACGCCGATATCGCCGTCAAAAGTATCCACTTAACTCTCCTAAATTGTATCTAAAGTGTCACATTTCGCGCCCGCGCCGTCAAATACAATATTTGGTATACCAGAAAAAAATTCTTCTACAACGAAGTGATAGCGCTTGTACCCTAATTCACCAGCGACACCATATTCATACAGAAAACGACAAATTCTAACCTGCAAAAAAATCTTTTAGAAATCGGTGCCAAGCCAAGAATTGACGGATAATTATGGCTGCGCTACCACATACCCCTATCGTGGTTTTTCAAAAACACCAAACCATGTTTAAAATCTAGAACCAAGCTCACCCTGCCGATCAGAGAAGGATGTATTATGAGCCTACCATCGCAAATGACCGTCATCGAAATGCGCGAAGCTGGCGGCCCTGATGTTCTGATCACTGGCAGGCGCGACGTTCCAGCGCCCACCGCCGGCGAAGTGGTGATCAAAGTAACCGCCGCGGGTGTAAACGGACCCGACCTTGTTCAGCGTCGCGGTCATTACCCCCCGCCAAAGGGCGCCTCAGATCTATTGGGCTTGGAGGTATCTGGCGAGATTGTTGCGCTTGGCAGCGCGCAAACGGCGTGGGCGATCGGCGACCGGGTTTGTGCGTTAACCAATGGCGGGGGCTATGCCGAATATGTCGCCGTGAATGCCAGCCATTGCCTGCCGATCCCCGAGGGGGTTGACGAGATTGACGCCGCTGGCCTGCCAGAAACCTATTTCACCGTTTGGTCCAATGTGTTCTTTGGACATCAGCTAAAAGAGAACGGTATCTTTCTTGTGCATGGCGGTGCCGGCGGTATTGGTTCTACCGCAATCCAGATCGGTGCAGCGATGGGACTGCAAATATACACCACCGCAGACTCACCCGACGCCTGCGCCTATTGCGAAGATCTGGGGGCAAAACGCGCCATTAATTTCAAGCAAGATGATTTTGTACCCATTCTGCGTGAGGCTGGCGGTGCCGATATCATTCTTGATATCATTGGCGGTGAGTATGTCGCGCGCAACATCAAAGCAGCGCAGGCAGATGCGCGCATTATCCAGCTGGCGTTTAATCTTGGCTCAAAAATGGAACTTGATCTGATGCCGGTGATGCTAAAACGCCTTACCCTAACCGGATCAACCTTGCGCTCAAGGCCAGAGGCATTCAAATCGGCTGTTGCTACGGATTTGCAAAAAATGGTGTGGCCGTTTTTCGCCGCAAAACCAGCCAAATTACGCGCAACAACCTTTACCAGATTTCCTCTTGCTGATGCCGCTAAGGCGCATGAATTAATGGAGTCCGGAAGCCAGCGCGGGAAAATTCTACTAACGCTTTAGGGCGGTTTAGGGGCTGGTAAAACGAGCTGTTGACGGGGGTTGTTGACGGGGGCTATTTGCGGCGCGTCTGGCCGCATTTCAGTTAGTCCCAGTCGACATCAAAATGGGTAACAACATCGCGAATTTGCGCCGCATCAAGCCCACGCGCCGGAAGGCCGCGCAATAATAGCGCCAGCCTAGCGGTTTCTTCCAATTCTTCAATCGCATAGACCGCGGCCTCTAAGCCCTTGCCCGCCACAACCGGCCCATGATTAGCCAGCATTACCGCACTGTGTTTTCCGGCCAGCCCCCTGATTGCATTGGCAACCGCCGCATCACCCGGTCGGAAATAAGGCAGCAACGCAACCTTGCCAAGCCGCATTATCGAATAGGCAGTCACAGGTGGCAGAAAATTGGCAGCATCATCGACCGGCAAGGTCGATAAGGCAACTGAATGGGTCGAATGAAGATGCACAACCGCCCCAGCCTTTGAACGGGTCTCGTAAAAAGCGGCGTGAAGCGGCATTTCCTTGGTTGGCGTCTCACCAGAAATCAGCTTACCAGCAGCATCAAACCGACTTAGCGTTGCCGGATCTAACCTGCCAAAGCAGCTGTCGGTCGGCGTTACAAGCAGCCCGCCGTCATTGCAACGCACCGATATATTGCCACTGGACCCAACGGTTAACCCGCGGTCAAACATTGATTTTGCCAGCAGGCATATCTGCTCGCGTATCTGTGATTCATTCATCCTGCGTCACCCGCCAAAACCGCCGCTGCCTTCAAAAAGAAATCATCAGCCCCAAAATTTCCTGATTTCAGAGCGATCGTCAGATTGGGTCCGGCACGCATCGCCGGCACACCTGGATCAATCTCCGGCCCCATTGACAATGCAGTCAGCCCCAAGGCCTCGACCACCGCACCTGAGGTCTCGCCGCCAGCAACAACCAGCCGTTCAATCCCCGCTGCAACAAGCGCTTTGGCAAGATCGCCAAAGAGACGATCAAGCCGTTCCGCCACAGCCGTGACGCCAAATTCAGCCTGTACCGCCTGCACCGATTGCGGCGAGGCTGATGAATATAGAACCGGCACCCCATCCGCGGCCAAAACCCAGCTAACCAGCGCATCCGGCGTTATCTCATCGCGCATAACGCGCGCAACATCAATTTCAAATTGCGCGCTGGTCTTGGCGTGAACGGCCAGCTGGTTACGCGTTGCCTCAGAACAAGATCCGCTTAGTACAGCACAGCGCCCGGCCTGCCCCTGCCACTCGGTCTTTGCGCCTGATATCAAACCGGCCGTGGCAAAATTTGCCGGTAACCCCATTGCGACACCCGAACCGCCCGTAACCAAAACCGAATCACGCGCCGCCGCGCCAATTGCCAGCAAATCATCGTCATGGATCGCGTCAACCACAATCAATTTGCGGTTTTGCTGCGCCTGCGCGGCCAGTGCCTTTCGGATTGCATCACTGCCCGCTGTTACAATTGTCATGGGGACATGGCCGACCGCACCACGGGTCTGGCGGGCAAGGACACGGCGTAAATCAGCATCGCGCATTGGCGTCAGCGGATGGTCTTTCATCGGGCTGTCTGATAGCAGTTGGTCTTTGACAAATAAATGACCTTGGAATACCGCGCGTCCGGTTCCAGGAAAGGCTGGACAGACGATCACCTGATCGGCCGAAAGTGCCGCTGCCAACGCTTCGGCGACGGGGCCAATATTGCCCTCATCGGTGGAGTCGAATGTTGAACAATATTTAAAGAAAAACTGCTTACAGCCCTGATCTTGCAGCCATTTCAAAGCATCAAGTGACTGCCGAATGGCCTCGGCTGCAGGGATAGATCGCGATTTTAGCGCAACTACACCTGCCTCAACGGCGGCTGGCGCAGGCACCGATGGCACGCCGCTATATTGTACAACCGCCATTCCAGCCTTGGCCAATGTGTTGGCAAGGTCGCTTGACCCGGTAAAATCATCTCCAATACAGCCAAGCAACATCGTGCCGATCCATCCTTTATTATGTAACCCCGCAAAACCGTCAGGCGGGGCCAGCATATCATGCTGGCGCGTAACTTCTAGTATGAAGTCCTGCCCATACCAGATGGCAAAGCTGCAATGGTTGCTAGGCGTGAAGCTCGAGTACGCGCTGCATTGAAGGGCGCGCCCGCATCAACGCATCATGTGCCCTTATTTTTGGAAATGGCGTCAGATCCACCCCGTCATCACCAAACCAGCGCGTTACCAACGCCATATAGGGATCGCAAAAGGAAAACTTATCACCAAGCACAAAAGGCCCGTTCAAATAATGCGTTTCAATCATCCGTGCACATTCAGTCATGTTTTCTTTGACCTTGGCACGCATCGACTGGTGTGCCGCCGCATCATCGGCCCAGCGTGCGCCCCGATGCTTGTGCGCGTGCGCAACATGGACGGTTGAGGCCATATAGCTGTTGATGGATTGCGCGATGGCAAACTCAAACGGATCAGTTGGCGCAAGATCATGTTCGGGAAACCGGTGCGCAAGATAGGCAAGGATTGCCGGCGTTTCGGTTAAAATGCCCTTTTCGATTACAAGTGCGGGCAATCGTCCCTTGGGATTGATAGCGAGATAGGCTGGCGATTGCTGTTCATTCGTCGTGAAATCAATGCGGACTGCTTTATAGTCAACGCCAATGTCCTCAAGCAATATGTGCGGAGCATAGGCCGCAGAACTTTTCGCGTAATAAAAAATCAACATGATTACCTACCTATCTCATTATTAAATGATTGTGTTAGACGGTTACTAGCGCGCTTCGTGTGGCAATGCAGAAACACCGTGATCAGCCGCCAATTTTGCCAAAAGCCCGAGGTCAGACGCTGCATAGGGTATCCCCGATTGACGTCGCTCTGCCTCTAGCCGCGCCTCGATCTCGCCCGGCATCAAGATTTCGGTAAACCCATCTGCCAGCGGATTTGCCTTGATCCGCATCACCAGTTCATCCATCCGGTCACGAAATCCCTGTTCAGTGACAAAAATACCCGGCTTTAACGCCATGAAAAAATGTCCGACATTCTGCGGTCGATCCCAAACAGTATATTGATCCGGAACATCCCCGCCAAAATTAGCCCCGGAAAACACCCCTGCAAGAATTTCCATTAACATCGAAATCCCCGACCCCTTATAGCCGCCCATCGGTAAAACAACCCCGCGAAGTGCCGCGCTGGGATCGGTCGTGGATTGTCCATTTTCATCGAGTGCGTAGCCTTCGGGGATTGGCTCGCCGCGTTTTTCAGCAAGACGTATTTTGCCGCGTGCCGCAACGGCTGGCGACATATCCAATATGAAAGGCGGCAATTTTCCCGACGGCGCAGCGGCCCCAAACGGGCTGGTGCCGAGCAATCCTTCGCGCCCGCCCCATGGGGGCATGGCCTTTGACGCGTTGGTAAAGACAAAGGCAAAATAACCAGCCTTTACCGCTTGCAAAAGATAGGTAGCAGCCATACCGAAATGATTGCTATTGCGGGCAGCAACAACCCCGACACCGCAAGTTTCCGCCATCGCGATCGCCTCTTGCATGGCACGCCGCCCCACCAGAAAGCCGAACGCATTATCCCCATCCAGCGATGCACAGGCAGCAACCGGCTTGTCCAGCTTCATCTCAGGAGTGCCATTAACAAGCCCCCGCTGAACCCGCTCGACATATACCGGAAGCCGCGATAGGCCGTGCGTTTGCACGCCGCGCAAATCAGCCTCAACCAGACATTCGGCAATGATTGCCGCATGGTCGGCGCTGACCCCTTGTCCGGCCATGATCGCGGCGGCAAAATTGATGGCATCATCCAGTTGCACATAGGCCACAGATGATGGCGAAGTAGATTTGACGTTTTTGTCGGACATGATGGGTCTCTTTACTTAATGCCGGAACCTGATGCCGGAACCTGATGCCAGTTTTTTTCAAAATAGATTATGCTGATGGGGTTAGCATCGCCTCCAGACCGTCGGCATAAGCCGTTGTCCCCAATGCCCCGCCAAGATCGGCCGTTCGTGTGCTAGGGCTGGCAACCGCCGCCGTGATTGCTTGTTCGATTGCGTCAGCCGCAGCAATGAAATTTGCAGCATCACGCCGCTCGCCAAGCCAGCGTAATAACATTGCCGCAGATCCGATTAGCGATGATGGATTGGCCTGATCCTTGCCCGCCAATGATGGTGCCGATCCGTGCTGAGCCTGCGCCATGGCGAACTGATCACCAGCATTCAATGATGCCGCCATGCCAAGGCTACCAGCAATTTCAGATGCTTCGTCTGATAGAATATCGCCATACATATTGGTTGTAACAATCACATCAAACTGGCTCGGATCACGGATCAACAATGCCGCCATGGCATCAATAATTTGTTCTTCATATTCAAAATCAGGAAATTCATCGCGAACCGCCCGCACCGCCTCAAGAAACAGCCCATCCGATACATTAAAAACATTGGCTTTGTGAACAACGGTAACTTTGCGCCGGCGCTGGGCAGCCAATTCAAAGCCGGTTCGGGCAATTCTGGTCGAGGCGTGGCGCGTGATTTTCCGCACTGATAATGCCATATCTTCTGTCGGCATAAACTCTGCGCGCCCAAAAAACATTGATCGGTCGGAATAAAATCCCTCGGTGTTTTCCCGGGCAATGACCAAATCAATCTTGTCGCCAACGCGTGGCGGCAGGCCCTCATAAGATTTTGCCGGTCTGATATTGGCATAAAGATCAAGATGCTTTCGAAGGAAACCCGACGGATTGATCCCGCCTTGATCAGCGGGCGGGTAGTCAAAGGTCGAAACCGGCCCCATGACAATTCCATCAGCCGCCCGCGCCGCCTCTAGAACATGCTCTGGAAAAGTCGTGCCCACTGTTTTAAGCGCGTTAAAGCCAATTTCATGCGAGGTGAATGTCAGACCAAGAGCAAAGCGCCGATCCACCGCGTCAAGAATACGCCGGGTAGCCGCAGTAATTTCAGGGCCAATCCCATCGCCTTCAAGACACAGGATTTCGACGGGGTCGTTTGTTTTAACTGTCTCTGACATGCGTTTAATCCTTCCTTTGACCAGTGGCTATTGACCGCATTTGGTCCAGAATTATTGGCTCATTTATTTAAATTCTAGATTAACAATATCTTTTAATTCATTATAATTATTGAAATAATACTCAGGCGACAATGACTCGATGCTGGTTTTGCGATAGCCTTTGGTAAATAGCGCAAATGGTTGTCCAGCGGCGGCGGCAGTGTCTCGATCTATCTCGCTATCACCAACAAAAAGACATGATTTCACATCGATCGACGCCATTGCATGGTTCAGCATTTCAGGATCGGGTTTGCGGCTGGCAAGCTGATCCCCGCCGATCACCGTATCAAAGAATTTAGTGAGACCAAATTGATCAAGAACAATCTTTGTTGGCGCCAGCGGCTTGTTCGTGCAGATACCAAGACGAAAGCCGCTATCTTGTAGCCATGTGAGGCTATCAATTGCGCCGTCGAAAACCGTGGTTAAATCGGCCGCGCCCGCCGAATAAAGACGCAGAAAATCAGCCAGACCGGTTGCGCATGAAGCCTCATCCGCCGGCAGATTTTGCGCGTTTAGCGCCCGCATGATCAAATTGGCCGAACCTTTTCCGATAAAGCTGCGCACCGTTGGAAGGTCAAGCGGCGGGGCATCACGAAGCTGTAAAACATCGTTTACAGCTGCATGAATATCCCCAACACTGTCTATCAGGGTGCCATCCAAATCAAATATGACCGCTTTTGCCACGCGCTTAAGTCTCCAGTGAATGAACGGTTCGGGACGGAACCGACAAAGTCAGGCAGGTTGTGATCAAAGCTTAGTCAGCAATGACCGCTTTGCCGAATGATTTATGCACCCTGAGACAAGTTTTTTTTCACACCACTGACAAACGCCAAATTTTTATGCGGCAATCCATAATCGCCACTGGCAATCGGTCATTGAATAGGGAATATTCATGGGCGAGGGACCCTGCCCTATTCGTTATGAAAACACCGGCGATGACCATAGATGTGCATTGGCCGCGTTTTTTAGGAGACTATTTATGTCCAAACCATCCCAAGCAAATCCAGCAAACCCGCTCGCCGCCCCATTGGCCGGCGTTCGCGTGCTTGAACTCGGCCAGATTGCCGCTGGCCCATTTACCGCGTCCCTATTGGCTGATCTGGGCGCGGATGTGGTGAAGATTGAACGCCCCGATGGTGGGGATGGGATGCGTCAATGGCCGCCGCTTAACAAAACCGATGATGGCGGCGTGTATAGCGAGAATTTTGCCTCGGTGAATCGGAACAAACGCAGTGTTGCGCTGGATTTGAAAAGCCCCGACGATATCGCGCTGCTGAAATCACTGGTGGCAAAGGCTGATATTCTGGTGGAAAATTACCGCCCCGGCGTTTTGCCGCGTCTTGGGCTTGGCTATGATGATTTGCGCGCGGTTAATCCAAAGCTGATTTACTGCTCAATTTCCGGCTATGGGCAAACCGGCCCCTATGCCAGAAAAGGCGCCTTTGATGTAACAGTTCAGGCGATTGCAGGCATTATGAGCGTTACCGGCGAGCCTGGCGCACCACCGGTAAAATGCGGCGTGCCAATCGGTGATTTCTGTGCTGGTCTTTATGCAGGTTTCAGCGTTCTCGCGATGTTGCGCAACGCCGAGCAGACTGGAGAAGGCACGCATATTGATTGCTCGATGCTGGGCAGCCTGCTAGGTGTCTCGGCGCTTCAAACGAGTGAATATTTTGGCAATCAGATACCGCCCGAACGGCTCGGCTCGGCGCATCCCCGTAACGCGCCCTATCAGGCTTTCGAGGCCGCTGACACGCATTTTGTGATCGCCGCAGGCAATGATAAACTATGGCATGAAGTCTGTGCCGCCGTTGGTATGGAGGAATTGGCGATGGATGCAAGATTCATAACACAAGTCGACCGCGCCAAAAATCAGGCCGCACTTGTTGCGATATTGGCACCGGTTTTCAAAAGCCGCAATGCCGCCGACTGGCTTGTTGAAATGGACCGGCGCAATGTTCCGTGTGCGCCAATTAATGATTTTTCCGAGATTCTGAGCGATCCCCACGTCCAGCATATGGGGATCGTAAAGCCGCTGGAATTGCCGAACGGTAACAAAACCAATAGCGTTAGCTTTCCGATCGCCATTTCCGGCGTTGATACCAGCCGCATGCGTCCACCGCCTGTTCTTGGCGCGCATAATGATGAAGTCATCGCCGAATGGCTTGGCAAACACAGCATGGCAGATAAGGATGCGTAACATGAGCGACGCCTCAGCAGAAACACCCGTCACACAAACACCCGTCATTATCGAACATAACGGCAGCGTCACCTCGTTAAAAATGAACCGGCCGGACCGGTTGAATGCGGTGAATGCCGACCTGATCGAGGGTTTACTTGAGGGGGTAAACGAGGCTGTTGCCCGCGGCGCATCGCTGGTTGTTTTCACCGGCGAAGGGCGCGCCTTTTCCGCCGGATTTGACCTTGGCGGCCTTGATCAGCAAAACGATGCTGATCTGGTGTACCGTTTTGTTCGGGTTGAGGAATTATTGCAGGCCATCTATCGCTTGCCGATCGCCAGCGCCGCATTTGTTCAGGGGCGATGCTTTGGCGCGGCCGCCGATATTGTCGCATCCTGTCGCCACCGGATTGCTGCACCGGACAGCAGCTTTCGCATGCCCGGCCTGCAATTTGGCATTGTTCTTGGCACCCGTCGGCTTGCGCGGTTAATCGGTGGTGATGCAGCGTTGGATCTTTTGGAAACTTCGCGCATCTTTAGTGCCGATGAGGCATTAGAATGCGGCTTTGTTACCGATGTCATGCCGTTTGATCACTGGCCGGGTCACCTCGACAAGCTGGCAACGGACGCGGCCAATCTAAAGGCTGATGCCAAGGCTGCGTTACTTGCGGCGACCCGCGATGATGGTGGGCTTGACCATGATCTTGCGGCACTTGTGCGCTCGGCGGCCAAACCCGGGCTTGTTGCCCGTATTCAGGCATTTGTCGCCACTCAGGTCAAAAAGTAGCGTTTTCAGGTCCCCGATGCCGCTCTAAAAGCTCATTGCGGTCAGGCCAATGACCTTCAGCAACCGCATTAAAAAATACGTCACATTCAGCATTGAAACGCTGCGGATCCTCAAGATTCAAAAGATGACCGGATTTTGGCCATACCGAAAGGCCAGCAGTCGGAATCACCCGCTTCAACCAGAGATTTGTATCAAGGCATGGGTCATCCTCATCACCTACCATGAGCAACACGGGGGTTTTTACTGCGGCAAATTCAGTGTCGAAATCATGTAAGCTCGGTCGTGCAGCCTGAACCATTTTTTGCGTCAATCCGCTTCCAATACCCGGATGCTCTCCAAGCTGGATATAAAACTTCTCCCATTCCGCAAAATTCTTTTCCCGAAGTTGGATACGATTATGCCCATAGGCCAGATGATCAGCAGGCATAAATTCGCGCTCCGAAGCTGCTTGAGCAAGAACCCTACATTTTTCAATGAATTCAGACCGTCCTGTCGGAAAGGCGCCTGAACCACCACTTGCCGCAACCAACGAGCGCACTCGTTGTGGATGACGCAAACACATCATCAAGCCGGTAAATGCACCCATGCTGAGCCCAACAAAATGCGCCTTTTCAATGCCTAGGCTATCAATGAGTGCTAGCACATCATCAAGCGATTTCTGCCAACCATATTCAGCCTCAATGGTTGGAACCTCTGACGGTGGATAACCCCGACAAGCCAAAGCAATTGCAGTGTGCTTCATGGAAAAATGTGCCATTTGTTGTTGCCAGCTGCGCACATCACCACCAAACTCATGCAAAAAAATCACCGCATCCCCTTGCCCAACCTTTTCATAATAAAGTCGACAATTATTAGAATCAAAGTAAGGCATTGTTGTTTCTCGCGGCTATTTCATTCATCGAACTATATATCCCAGCTTTTGAAGCATTCTGGCTGGGCAACCGTATAAAAGTTTTAAAACCATAAAACCATCTTGGTGCGTAGCCTTCTAATTCTCTTTAAGGGTGTTGAGGCGGCTATCTCGCCCACAACTGAAGCGATAATACTTATACTTGAAAGTCTGCTTCTTATAAAAATCCTGATGCTCTTCTCGGACAGGGTAGAATGTGCTCTCAGGCTCAATTGGTACAACGGAATTTTTAGGCGCCAAACGCTGTGCAATCAGGCGCTCAGATTCGTTCTTATAATAGATAGCTGGGCTGTAAGAGCGTCCACGGTCACAAAACTGACCTCCATTATCTTCATAATCGATAGTAGCAAAAACATGCCTAACTAGTTCTTCATATGAAATGATAGTAGGGTCGTAAACAACTTGTGCAGCCTCGCGGTGGTCACCCCATTTACCCGGCTCGTATCGCGGGTTCGCAGTCGTGCCGCCAGTGAAGCCACTAATGACTTCGGTGACACCGTCAAGGTTTTCTGTGTCCGCCTCGGTGCACCAAAAACAACCCCCAGAATAGGTAAAGGTTTCAGCGGTTGCCGCAGTTGAAGCCACACTGGAAAACATAAAAAGCGTCGCCGCGGCAAAGGTGATTGTTTTCATGTTCTAATTCCCTCATTTGTTGAGCGTTCAAACATCTATCGGCAATTTGATAGCGTCACTCAGCATAAGGCAATTTTAGCTACACGATACAAATTTGTGTGTGCAAGCGTTTGATCTTGGGACTTGCTTCAGAACCCGTGAACTGG
>Ga0255756_1000734_pt1 | contig 38982 bp, 23 predicted proteins | sample 011ome_20_FD_179956 | JGI IMG/M metagenome (GOLD analysis project Ga0255756, IMG submission 179956) | Coastal salt marsh microbial communities from the Groves Creek Marsh, Skidaway Island, Georgia - 011509CT metaG (version 2) | ecosystem: Environmental > Aquatic > Marine > Intertidal zone > Salt... | reverse complement strand
CATCGTCGCGTCGTCGTCGTCTTCATCATCCGTCGTCGTCGTCGTCCACGCGCGACCGCGACCGCGACGCTCTCTCGCGCGTTCGACACACGCGTCGTAAAAAATTCGCATCATAACGTACCGTTCGTGAAGTCAACGCGCCGTACATGCTCGTCGTCGTGCGTCGCGCGTCGTCGTGTGTCGCGCCCCATCGTCGTTCGTCGTCGAATCCATCTTCTTCGTCGTCGTCCACCGAAGGCGGGCCGAGGAGGGCAAGTACCGGTACTTGTACAAGTAGTACTAAAGAGCAAAGAGCGGTAATAAGAGTACGTACGTGAGGGTATTCGATGACACACAGACATCGAGCGAGGCCTCATCGTGGTTGGGACGTGTACTATAGAGAAAGAGCGAGGGAAAAAAAACCCACGCACGGCTAAACCCACCGTGGGGGTCCGGTCCGCGGGTCCGTCCGTCGTCCCCATTGGCGGTGCACGCGATCGGGTGCATCGCGACGAAAAGGTGGCGCCTCGTCGTCCATGGACATCATTCATCATTCATCATCATCGGTCGTCATCCGTCATCGGTCGTCGGGATGGCGCGCGGACGCGGACGCGGACGCGGGGCGAGCGTGCTCCCGACATGGGCGCGCGGCGGCGGCGGTGCGGGGTGGTGCACGTGCACGTCTGACCGATGTGCGAAGACGCACATCGCGGACGATGATGGCGGCGATGATGGTGACGGTGATGGCGGTGGGACGACGACGACGACGACGGCGTTTCCGGTGCCGCTGGCGATGTGGGACTTGGCGCAGTGCGATCCGAAGCGGTGTTCGGGGCGTAAACTCGCGCGGTTGGGGTGCTTGCGCGAGCTCAGGGTGCAGCAGCGCTGGGCTGGGGTGGCGCTCACGCCGGATGCGAAAGAGTGCGTGTCGCCGAAAGATTACGCGGTGTTGCGCACGCATGGGCTCGCGGTGGTGGATTGTTCGTGGAATAAGCTTGATGAGGTGCCTTTTTCGAGGTTACATAGCGCCGCGCCGAGGTTGTTGCCGTGGCTGGTGGCGGCGAACCCGGTGAATTACGGCAAGCCGTGCAAGCTGACGTGCGCCGAGGCGTTGGCGGGAGGGTTGTATATTGCGGGATATCGCGACGCCGCGGAGGCGTTGATGAATAAGTTTAAGTGGGGTCATGGGTTTATTTCGCTTAATCGAGAGTTGTTAGAGTCGTACATGACGTGTACGACGAGTGAAGAGGTGATTGAAACGCAGAATAAATGGCTCACGCTCGGCGGTCCCGCGGGAGCGCCGACGCGAAATCGAGACATGATGCCTCCGAGCGAGAGCGAAAGCGATTCGAATGACGACGATAGCGACGATAGCGACGATAGCGACGATGACTTGCCACCGTTGCCACAAAACCATAATCACACGAGGTTCGGTATCGAAAGGTCGGGGAATAATTTCCGAAACGCGCTCGCCGCCGAATCGTCGTCTGAAGACGAAGACGAAGACGAAGACGAAGACGAAGACGCCGATGGGTTGGCGGATAAAATCGCGGACACGAGTCTTTAGTAGTTTGTGTGTGTTTCCTAGCGTTATAGAAGTTTGTACAGTACATTTCATATCTCAGTATGTCATCGAAAATCTACGCCTAGTACCACCAGCGAAATCGACTGTCAATCGGCGCGCGTACTTCGGCGTACTCTTCGTCGTCTGTTTCTTGTACATCTGTCGAATTATCACAAGACACTTCATCATACAATACATCCGTGCGTGAATACGTCGTGTCCGCATCTTGAGTATCCATCACGTGGTCGTCATGGTCGTCATGGTCGTCGCCTTCATCGCGCGACGTCGCGACGGGTTCCAAGATTTCCTCTTTCATTTCTTCTTTAATCATTGCTTGCGCTGCAGCTAATCGTTGTTGCTCCTTCTTACGTGCCATGTAATTTCGATTATACTGTTGTTTCACCCATTTACGACGCTGTACGATATCCGCCAAAGTCCATGCGTCGATATCGATAGCCTCTGGTCGTCGGGGCGACGCTCCGCGGCGCCGGCGTTTGCGCGCCGGCGCGGCCACTTTAGGTGTGATGACGACCGCGGTGTGCGACACCGGCGGCGGTTTGTGCTGCACTGTAGCCGGTGTCGCTGTTGCTATCGCTTTTGCACGCAGCGCACGATCGATGGATATGACGTCTTGATCAATCTCCCCGCATTTGAGTTCAAGATGGAAATGTGGCCCGCGATGGCTTGGATGTTTAAACGTCGAACGCGTGGCGAGCTGCGAAGGAAGCGTGAGCGAATAAGATGGGGAAAGAATCACGCATGCGACGCACCTCGACGATTTCTCCTTCTTCGTTGAACTTTGCGAGCGGTTCGCGCGTGAACCCGGGGAATATTCTACGGTCACAAGTGAATGGCATGACGAGGAATGAAGCGCGTTACAAATCGAGCGTCGTCATCGCTCTCTAAAGTTCAACTACTCGAAATACGCCGCGGCGCTAGACCAAGTCTGCGACGTTCATGGGTAACTCATCGATTTGCGTGGAATAAAACTGCTCAATATCACGTAACGCGCGAACCTCTTGGTCGGCGATCAAGTTGATGGCGACGCCCTTACGGCCGAAACGTCCGCTGCGTCCGATGCGGTGAATGTAGTTTTCGCGATTGGATGGCAAGTCATAATTAATCACGAGCGACACTTGCTGGACATCGATACCTCTCGCCCAGACATCGGTGGTGATTAATACGCGCGTTGCACCGCCACGGAACTCAGTCATGACAACTTCACGCTCTTTTTGTGGCATTTCTCCGTGCATGGCGGAGACGGTGAAATTGTTTTGTCGCATCTTCTCCGTGAGCCAATCAACTTTTTTCCTGGTGTTGCAGAAAATGACTGCTTGCGTGACGGTTAAGGTGTCGTATAAATCGCACAGCGTGTCGAATTTCCAATCTTCGCGCTCGACGGCGACAAAGAACTGCTTGATGCCTTCGAGCGTCAACTCGTCGCGCTTGACCAAGATGCGAATCGGATCTGTCATAAACTTGCTCGTCATTTCGAGAATCTCCGTCGGCAACGTGGCGCTGACTAAAACCACTTGCGTCTCGGGGGGTAAATATCTGTACACATCATAGATTTGCTCCTTAAATCCTTTGTTCAACATCTCATCCGCTTCGTCCAAGACAAGAATTTTAATCCCTCGCGTGCGTAAATTTCTACGCTTAATCATGTCGTACACGCGCCCGGGCGTGCCGCTCACGATGTGGCAGCCGTGGTCGAGTTTTCTAATATCATCCCCAATCGAACGACCACCAATACATGCGTGCACTTGAACATTCATAAAATTCCCCAACGACAGCGCCGTCTTCTCCGTTTGCACCGCCAACTCACGCGTCGGCGACAACACCAAGCACTGCACCTCTCGGCTCGTCGTGTCGAGCATTTGACACAACGCCAAAGAAATCATCGACGTCTTCCCCGTCCCCGACTGCGCTTGCGCAATGACATCACGACCAGATATAATCGGCACAATTGCGCGCTGTTGAATCGCCGATGGCTTCTCAAACCCGTACGAATATAACCCGCGAAGTAAATCCTCGCGAATCCCCATGCCATCAAACGTCGACACCGACGTCACCCCTCGAGACGTCTCAAACGATATCTTCTCATCCTCATCGTAATCCACCTTGGTGTCACGATCACGACCGCGACTATGACCACCACCGTCGCCATCACCGCCTCCACCTCTGTGTCCTTCGTCGCTACTCCGTCGTCCCATGTTGACGCCGACGCGCAGCCAATCAATCAATCAATCAATCAATCAATCAATCACCGATGTGCGCCGGCGAATGCGTCGTCTCGCGTCTCGCGTCTCGCGTCTCGCGTCTCGCGTCTCGCGTCGTCGTCCACCGAATGACAGATGTCACGAAACCCACTTCACACGCGAATACACACACCCGTCGACGATGCGTCAACGTGTGACGACGATCGTCACCAGTACAGTGTCCCCGAGCGCGGCGCCGTCACCGCGTGGCCAAAACGGAACTGTTCCGGTGAACGTCACACGCGACCGCGAGCGGCGAGCGCGAGCGGCGACGGTGCTGTGCGCGCGCGTTCGTGCGTGTGCGTTCGTGTGCGCGTGCGTGACGGTCGACCGCGGCGGTGATCCGCGCGGGCGCGGGCGCGGGCGCGGGCGCTCGAGTGCACGCGCGCCGTCGAGTGGTTTTTTGATTGATTGATTGCATTTGATTCGGCGAAGGACTGTGTGTGGGGACAAATCATGAGTGCGCCGGTGTGGGAGGGCGTGTATTGCGTGTCGGTGGTGATTGTGATGTTTATCGCGCTGTTGAAGAACGTCGCCGGGCCGGATGTGTTGATGCTCGGCGCGCTGGCGTTTGAGCTCGCGGCGGGCGTCGTGGACGCTGAGTCTGGGTTGAAAGGCTTTTCTAATAAAGGATTACTCACCGTGGCGTGCTTGTTCGTGGTGGCGGCGGGGATATCGAACACTGGGGCGCTTGATTATTACATGAGTAAGGCGCTCGGGCAGCCGAGAAGCGCGGCGGATGCGCAGTTGAGGTTGATGGTTCCAATCGCGTGCGTGAGCGCGTTTCTGAATAACACACCCGTGGTGGCTATTATGATTCCAATCGTGCAAAAGTGGGCGAGAAAGTGTAAAATTTCCCCCGCGCAATTGTTTATTCCGTTATCGTTTGCGAGTATTCTAGGTGGGACGTGTACTTTGATCGGGACGTCGACGAATTTGGTCGTCGATGGCATGCGTCGAGAGCGGTACCCGGATGAACGCGCGTTGGGGTTGTTTGAGCTGAGTAAGTTTGGCGTGCCCGTGCTGTTGAGCGGCATGGCGTACATGCTGGTCGCGGCGCCGGTATTGTTACCAGGGGGACGGAGACGTGGTAAGGATGGCGAAGATGATGACTTTGCGGCGAGCATGGATGTGGATAATTTAACCGTCGGCGCCGTCATCCCGCGCGGGTCTCCGGTGGTCGATTCCAAGGTGGCGATTTTGCGCGGGTTGAATGGCTTGTATTTGGTGAGCGTGCAGCGCGGAGACATGCTTATGCGTGCGGTGCGCCCAGATTTCTTGCTCGAAGTGGGGGATATATTGATTTTCACCGGATTGGTTGACCGCATCGGTGAGGTGTGCGAAAAGCACGGATTGGTGCCGCTCACGCACGACGTGGAGGAGAAGATGTTACGCGAAGGTTTGTCGTCGGATGCCCCGGCGAAGCGTACTAGTGGAGCGACACCTACAAAGAAACCGGCGCTTGCGCATTCTTCGAGCGTGGAATGGGCTGGGGATGATTTGAATAGCATGGCAACGTATCCACCGCGCGCGGCAACGCCAACGCCCGCGTCGCAGCAAGAATCGCAAGACGACAGATCTATCACCGGATTAGGTTGGGTGCACCGTAAAAACTACGAACGTTCGCGTACAAGTATAGATATGCGATCGTACGAAAAGGTATTGAGGCGATTTAACTCGAATATCGTCGGCGAAGAGGTACCAGAGTCTGGTACAAATTCCCCAAACGCCGCGCGATCGAGGACGAAACGCTCGAGTACTGATGGACTTTTCAAAAGTTCAATCACCTCCGAGCCATCGTCTCCGGACGCATTGGCGAAAAACGAGGACGTCGCACTTTCGCTTTCACAAGACAAGAAGAATCGGCACGCGGTGATTCGCGCGCGCATTCGCTCGACATCACCGCTCGTCGGAACGTCGTCCACAGAATGCAGGTTTGCGGAAAAGTATTTGGCATCCATCATGGCGGTGCAGCGCGCGTCAACCACGTCTGAGAAGATCAATATCGGCGGCGGCATGCTTGGAAAGATTATTTTCCAGGCGAACGATTTGCTCATCTTACACGCCGCTGCGAATTCGCCGCTGCTTGAACAAAAGCGCGAACGAGAGGCTGCCAAGGCGAAAAAGGCGAGTGGCGGCGGCGCTTCGGGACAAGCGGTTCCCAGAATGCGCTCAAGCGCATCTTTTAAAAACCTTGCCGAGAGCACATCAGGGAAGAATCTTTCAGCCTACGCGGAGCCAGAGTTTACTTGCGAGAATGACTTGGAGGTGCTGCTCGCTGACACTTCTTCTGATGAAAATTTCACCGAATTCGCCATTCCCATGCGCGTTGTAGGCAACGGTGCGCTGGATGGTAAAACCATTCGAGCCGTGGACTTGACGAATGTTCCCGGTTTATTTATGACGGCTATACAAGAAGGCGGTACTGGTGAGATGAAAGTGCCTGATTTAGAAACAGTTTTACACGCTGAAGACGTACTTTGGTTCGCGGGGGACATGACGGGGATGCAAACCCTTCGCCGCATTCCTGGCTTGGTGCCGCAAGAAACGCAAGTGGACAAGCTCGAGGTGCGAAAATCTGATCGGCGATTGGTGCAGGCTGTTGTGTCACAGGGGAGTACATTGCTTGGAAAGTGCGTGAGAGATACACACTTTAGAACGCGATACGACGCAGTTATCATCGCCGTCCAAAGAAGTGGCGGGCGCATTCAAGCGCGCATTGGGGACATTGTTCTCGAAGCTGGAGATGTTCTATTGCTTGATACGTCAACAAGCTTTTTACTCGATCACAAACGTGATCCTGCGTTTGCGTTGGTGTCCGAAATCGAGGATTCTGCGCCGCCGCAGTTTGACAAACTCATACCATCTGTAGGTACGGCGGTTGTGATGATTGCCGTCTTTGTCGGTGGTGCGGTTGATTTATTCGTCGCAGCGCTGCTGGCTTCTGGCGTCATGCTCGCCACGGGGTGCTTGACCCAAGAAGCTGCGCGTGCGGCGGTGAAATGGGACGTCATCGTCACCATTGCTGCCGCGTTTGGGATTTCAGCCGCGATGGAACAAAGCGGCGTGGCAAACTCAATCGCGTCTACGCTCGTGAACATCGGCAACGCTGCAGGTACGGGTAAACCAGGCATTTTGGTCGCCGTTTACATCGCCACTGTGGTTTTGTGTAACGTCGTCGGTAATAACGCCGCGGCAGCACTGATGTTTCCCATCGCCGCCGGCTCGGCTGAACAGCAAGGCATCGACAACGTGCAGATGAGCTTTCTGCTCATGCTCGCGGCGTCGGCAAGCTTCATGTCGCCATTTGGATACCAAACGAACTTGATGGTATACGGCCCAGGTGGTTATGTGTTTGCAAACTTTCTCAAATTCGGCGCCCCTATGCAAGTGGTACAATTAATAGTCTCAGTATCCGTCGTCTTGCTTGACGACTTGTGGTGGATTGGCTGGGTTGTCGGCTTTGGTGTGGTTTTCGGAATTTATTTTGCTCGACTTCTCGCGCCGAAGATACGCAAACGGTTCGGCAAAGACGATAGTTTGTCTGGTGGTGATGTCATCACTTCGGAGGTGGCGATGCATCGCGCATTATAAACGTACAGTAGAATAGAAAGACACAAGACACAGACACGCGTTTTGGATAACTAATACCAACTTTTCATGCGCGCACACCACTTGCCTCACAATTCGTCGCGTCTCTCGCGTTCGACAGATCGAGCTAAAAACACAAACGCCTGAGCATACGAGAGTTTGTCTAATTGAACCATGTCGTCCACCGACGGCGCGCTCATCTTGCACCGCGTCGCGTTGAACGCCTCCTTCATAGCCATCGGGTTCGCGCTTCGACACCTGAAAGTTCTCACCATCGACGACGGACGCACGGTGTTTCGATTTGCCACACACGTGACCCTTCCTGCGTTATTGTTATACGTCATGACTCGCGCCGCGGCGTCGACGTCGGGAGCGGTAAACGTGATGAGCGCGGTCGTCCCGGCGACGTCGCTGCTCGTCGGACTCGCGACGTCGTTTGGAGCGTACGCGGTGTATAGAAAGTCCCCGGCGCGCGTTCGCGGGTTAAATGTAGGGTGCGCTACGGGTGTAAACCTCGGAATGTTTGCTTATCCATTTGTAGAGGCAATCTGGGGTGCTGGTGGTTTGGCCTTGTGCGCGATGTGGGACGCGCCCAACGCCGTCGTCGTCTTTGGCGCGGCTAAGGCTATTTTCGCCGCCGAGCAGAAGAATGGCGATGCTTCGCGCGCGGTGCATGATGATGGTGGTATTTACGACGGCGAGTGGCTTGATAAGAAGAAGCACGGATATGGAGTGTATCGATATCCGTCGGGATCGACGTACGAGGGACAATGGAAAAACAACGTCAAGGATGGTTTAGGAGTATATACATTCGGCAAAGGTGGGTCGTATGCCGGGGAGTTCAAGCGTGGAGCATTCGAAGGTACGGGTATTCGTGTGCTACGCACGGGTGCGGTGAAAGCTGGGTTGTGGGAAAACAATGAATTCGTTGAAGCGACAACGGTGAAGGACTGCGAAGGAACAATCGCGGCGACAAACGCCGCGCAAGCGACGGCAAGAAAAGCCGCCGAGGCGAGTAACTTGACCGCCAAAGCGTTGTTGGTGAAAGTCGCGACGTTTCCTCCAGTAATAGCCGTGTCCCTTGCGAGCTTGATGAACTTTATGGGCATTGCGCTACCGAATACCGCCGCGCAGCTCGTCGTGCCGCTCGCCAATGCAAACAATCCGCTCGTGCTGCTCACGCTTGGGGTGTTGTTCAAGCCGTCAATGGATCGTATGCAACTGCAGGCAGTGACAAAATTCATTACCGTCAAGTACGCATTAGGTTTGATGTGTGCAGCTTTAGCTACGATTAGTATTCCCCAGAGTTTCACGCTGGCGCGAGGCGTCATCGCCGCGCTCTGTGTCATGCCCGTACCATCGATCGTAATGCAATACTCCGCCGATCACGAAAACGACGGTGCATTGGCGGCGTCTATTGTCATGGGTTCACAGGCGATGTCTATTGCGCTCATTTGCGCATTTGCCGTCGTAGCGCCGCACATTGCGACCATCGACCGCACCGTGTTTTCGGGTGCGCTCGCGGCAAGCGCTACCGGCGTGGCGCTCCTTGGCGCGCTCAGTGTCAAAGCTTTAGCGCCTTCACGAGGCGAAACCAAAACTAGAAATCAGCCTGCGAGTACCAGTGCGAGCGCATGCTGGCGCAGTTCGAGATCAAGAAGAGTCGTCGCGAGATGCGAAACGCCGCGTTCCGTATGCGCACTGACTCAATCGTCAACGTTTGTGTCCGCGGCGAGGACGGTCATGGGTCGCCGAGCGCGCGTCGTTCGCGGTGGCGCTCGCGCGGGATGTTTGTTAAGTGTACGATCATTAGCGGTGTTTTAAATATAAAAGTTTGTTCTTTCTTTTAAAAAGTTGTTGATTTGTTTGTTACGCGCAAAAGTTCATCATCATCGCAAGGCGGGGTCACGATGTTCACGGTTCAGCCACCATGCTTTCCGCTTCTTCACGGATCGTACTGTACAACGCGGTGGACAAGTAGCGCTCGCCGAAAGATGGGAACACGGTGCCGATGAGCTTGCCGGCGTTTTCAGGGCGCTTGGCGAGCTGGATGGCGGCAGCCGCGGCTGCGCCAGACGAAATACCAACCATCAAACCTTCTTTCAACGCGAGCTCCTTAGCCATGCTGATGGCGTCATCGCTCGGGATTTGGATGATCTCATCAATGATGTCAACATCTAAAATACCCGGAATGAAACCCGCACCAATGCCTTGAATCTTGTGCGGACCCGGACCACCGCCCGAGAGCACCGGCGACTCAGTCGGTTCCACGGCGACAATCTTCACGTTTGGGTTCTTGCTCTTCAAGTATCGGCCAGTGCCGGTAATAGTCCCGCCAGTACCGACGCCGGCAACGAAAATGTCGATTTGCCCAGCGGTGTCTTCCCAGATCTCCGGGCCCGTGGTTTCAAAGTGCACCTTCGGGTTGGCTGGGTTTTCAAATTGTTGCAACACGTACGAGTCGGCTGACTTGGCGGCGATTTCTTCAGCCTTTTGCACCGCGCCCTTCATACCTTTAGCCGGATCAGTGAGCACCAAGTTTGCCCCGAACGCCTTTAACAAAATACGGCGTTCAAGAGACATCGATGCAGGCATAGTAAGCGTTAACTTGTACCCTTTCGCGGCGGCAATAAACGCCAACCCGATACCCGTGTTCCCCGACGTCGGCTCGACGAGCATCGTCTTCCCCGGGGTAATCTTCCCTTCCTCTTCCGCCGCTGCAATCATGCTCCACCCGATGCGATCCTTCACCGAGCAGCACGGTTCCATAATTTCAAGCTTCGCCGCAATCTCCGCCCCGCATCCTTCGCTCACCTTGTTCAAGTACACCATCGGCGTGCACCCCACGAGCTGCGTCACATTGTCCGCGATGTTCACGTTGGATGCCGCGCGTGTTCGCGTCATCGTCCTCGAGCTCGATCGTCGGCACACACGCGTCGTCATATTCGTCGTCGACATCGTCGTCATATTCGTCGACATCATCGTCATCATCGTCCTCGGCAAGTCACAATCCAAGGCAAGTCACAATCCAACTGGGCAATCACAATTCCACGCCAAAGTGGTCGACCAAAGTGTACGCGACGGTGCGCGTGAATCGGTATCAAAAACACGTCGTCGTCGTCGTCGTCGTCGATCAATCAATAATCGAACAACTGTCTCGTGCGTTCGTTCCACACGCGTGTGTGGCGTGCGTCGTCGTGTGCGGGCGATCGCGATCGACGAAATCCAATCGGAAAAGTGTCGGGACAACGACGCTAACCCTAACATTCCTGTCGCGTCGCGCGCGCGCGTCGCCAAATGTCACATGTCAAGGTGGTTGTATTACAATGTAGCTCACATGGCTGATGTTCTGCGCGACACACGCGTGTGTGCGTCGGTGACGAGCACGTGCAGACGGTGATGAGGCATGGAGCCGTGAATTGGGGCGCGGATGAGGTATTCGGCGGAGCGGGCGGAGCGGGACGGGCGCGAAGCGCGAAGCGCGGATCTGGCGTCTTCAGAGTGACATTCTGACGTCAATACGCGGTGTGCGGCTCGCGTGGTGTTGATTTCACGCTCGGTGTCCCATTTTGAGGCGGCGATGAGCAATGCGTCGAGCAATGCGGGTGGCGCGTCGGGGAATTTTTTGTGCAAGCTTTCGGCGCGCGCGGTGGCGCGTTCGGCGAGTTGCACCGCGAAGACGGCGCGCTCGTAATCTTCTACCGTGAGTGCGTCGTGGTCTTCGCCGCGGGTGAATAACGCCGAGCACGTATCTGTGGCAATTTTCACCGCATCGACCGTGGTGGCGTTTGCGCGCGTCGTATACGCATCTGTAGACGCGTAAATGCCAAGGATGGCGGCGCACGCGCATCGCGTCAGTTGCGCAAAGAGCGCCGCCGCCGCGACAGTCTCGAGATGATGCAGCGCTCGCTCACCCTCGACCACGGGGTCAAAAATCAACGCTTGCTTACTCGCCGCACACCTCGGAGAGTTGCGCCAGAGTTCTATCCACGTATTTCCCTTGTGACGCATGCGCGCGGATAACCGCCCGCGAGGCGCGAATTCGTCTGTTGAAACCGTCGCCGCGTCTGGCGTCCAATCTTTGGGCGAGTGCCAGCGCACAAAGTCTTGGAATTTCGCCCCTGGATTGGAAGCCTTGAATGCAGACATGTCAGAACACAACTCGATGCTCTGCATACGCTGACGAGCGGCGCGTCCTTCATCGTCATCCCCCAAGGCACGCATGGACGCTTCGCGTTCGGCGAGCGCGTCCTCGGTGTACATTGGCGCGTCTTGAGTGAACGGAGCGCGCATGAACGCGTGAGGCGGTTTCGATAGACGAAGTGTCAATATCTCACGAACGCCCTCGGGTTCGATTCCTTCGTCGTTTGCTTCGTCGTCTGTGTCGTCGTCGTCCATGTCATCCGTGTCGTTTGACGGTGAAACTGTAGCGCCGTCGTCGACGCAAGCGTCAGCGTCTGTCAGTTCTTCATCCGCGCTCGCGTACTCATCGTCGTCGTCCAACTTCCCAGCTCTATTTTCGCTAGTTGATCGCGTCATGGGCTTACTAGTCAAACTTGGAAGGATGCTGCTTTCGTCGTTCAACAACGCGCTCAAGTCTAAATCAGCATCGAGGCCCCATCCAGCGGCGTTCTCGCGAGCGTCGAGCGTCGCGAGCTCGTCGAGTTCGTCGCCGCTCCAACCACCACCAGCACTGTCCCATTCGGCATTGATTTGAGATTGCTGCTTTTCGACGTACACCGCGCTTTGTTGTAAATCACTCGAGCTCCTTGCGTTCCGTCGAAGTATGCACTGGTTGAGCATTTGCAGTTTTTGATTTAAAACGCACGCCCCGTGGTCAATGCCGAATGTTGGATCAAAAACCACCGCCGGGATCTCGCGTCCGCGTTCCCAGTACGTATATCGCAATTCATGAGTGAAAGCATTCCATAAGTGCGCCACGGCGCGCGCATTCTTCAACAAGCACGCGTGCAAGGCGAGTCGCGTCAACAGTGTATCGCGTGGCGCCGACTTGCTAGGCTCGCGAAGTTCTCCTTTCTTCGCCTCAGCGGAGTGAGTTTGAGTTGACACATCGAAAATCCCTCGTATGGCACCGCGAAGGACGTGTTCGCTTGGTAGCGAGGGCGCATCCATGTTGTTACGATGCCAATAATCCATGCCAGCCAAAGTGGCGGTGTCCAAACCAGCCGCGGTGGCGACGAATGCGGCGCTTTGAACGAGTTCGTACAGCATCTCGCTCAATGTTGATGTATCACGGGAGAGTAACTCGTCGTCCTCCTCGCCTCTATCACGCGCTGCTTGCGTGAGATCACCTCGTAGAAACCATTTCGGGGCGTCGTCGATGTTGAGTTCTGAAAACGCGTACATGGTTTCCAAACGCTCGCTCGGCCAAACGGCATCCAACGCTAACGACCGCCATGGGTCTTCCATGTTTACCCACGGCGACCAGGGCGCGTCGTCGTCCCATTCATCAAGAAACAAACCAAACTCTGAACTATCTAAATCCTCATGCACGTTCTTCCGTTTTTGATCGCCGAGACGCACGCGCATGTCTTCAATGTCGCTATCATCCTCCGAAGCGTCGGCATCGGCGTTGTCAAATTCGTCGCGCCCGCTGGATGTCGATGAATTCAGCGACAACGTGATTCGCGCTGATACCAAAGAATTGTCTATATCTCGTACTTCATGGCCAGTCGCATCCGCACTTTCTCGGGCGTTACGGACTTGTTTTAAATATCGATTGACGCATCCGACGTACGTGCGCTCGGCGATTTCTTCAGCCGTACTAAACCGCGTGAACCGCGTCACATCCGTCTCTAACACCGCATCACCGTTAACATCATCACTCACATCTCCAGAAAACTCTCTATCATACTCTCCACGCGGGGTGATCACGGCCATGTGTCCACCCACGCCCAACGTCGACATGGCGAGCGTAAACGCCGAACGCACCGTCAACGACTCGTCTTGATCAAAGAACCGACCCGTCGCGCTCGCTGGTCGAATCATCAACACGCACGATACTCCAAATAATGTATAAAAGTCGTACACGTCACCGGAACTCTTACTCGTAGCGTACGCCACGCTCGTACTCGCGCTCGACGACGACGTCTTCAACCACTCGCGCAGCGTCGCCTTCGCGTCGCCCTCCTCCTCCTCCTCGCGCGTCCTCGTCAGCGCACACACGTACGGCTCACGTCGCCAATGTAATCCGTGCGTAAACGCGTGCACCCACTTATCCTCCTCGTCGTCGTCGTCATTCGTAGCCGTCGCGTCAAGCCACCGTCCCAGGACATCTTCCACGTCGTACACCAACCGTTCGTACGGCGACTTGCACGAATAGTCCTCGTACGCGCGGTCGTCATCGCTCGCGTGACGACGCTCGCGAACGGTGCCGCGTTCGTCGCCGCCGTCACCGTCGTCGTCGCGCATGACTGTCAGCCGCGCATGACAGTTGACGCAGGACGTCACACACTGTCGCTCGGTGATGGCCCCGACGTCGTCGAAGTGGTGGACGACGACGACGAACGCGGGACAATCGCACGCGAGTTCGTTTCGCGTCTCTCGCGTCGTTCGAGCGTTCACGAGCGACTCTGGCGCGCTCGAACGGGCGTTTACCGCGGCGAATAGCGCAGCCGTTATCGGTTGGAGCGCATTGGTTGTGACGCAGTGTTTGCCGACTGAGTATAGCGGCGGTAGCGCGCAGCGCGCGGTGCGAGTGATCGCCAGCGCGTTATCGATTGCGTATTTACTTTTACTCGTCGCGTGCGCGTGCGTTGAGGGCGCGCCAGAGTCGGCGTCGTTTTCAACGTTGGCGGGCGTGAAGGCGTTGTTCACGAGCGACGTCGCGGCGTTAGCTGGGTGGGTGCACTATTTGGCGTTTGATTTATTAATCGGTGCGCGATTGGCGCGTGAAGAGCGCGCGCGAGGAGTGCCGGTGTGGTGTACGGTGTGCTTGACGTTCCCTCTCACGTTCTTGGCTGGACCGGTTGGGTTTTTGTGTTCGGCCTTTGTCGTCGAGGCGTTTGGACGATGACGACGGCGGTAACGCACGACGCGGTGTTACGCGCGGGGTACATTGGCGTCAGCGCGTTGTGCGTGCAAATGATTATTTGGATTTGGTTCGCGCCTGGTTCGTGTACGTTGTTACGATCGGCGTTGCGAGACGAGATGTTTTCCTCGGGCTCCAACAAGTTTGTCCCGAGTAATTTGGTGCTCAAGTATCGCAAACATTTCGCCGTGTGCGCGACGCACGTCTTGCCGGCGAGCGTGTGGTGCGCGCTCATTCCTTTTCAGCTGCACCCAAATGCGCGGAAACAGTACATGAAGCTCCACCGCATCACGGGGCGCGTGTTTTTCGCCGTGGGCGCGAGCATGACGTATGGGTACTATTTGATTCACAAGCGTGGCTTGCATTTTCACATGACAGACTTCCCGACTTTACCAGGCGACGCGTCGATTTCATTCGTGTTCGACTATGCCAAGGTTGGCATGGCATTTGTACACTTTGAGCACGCCGGCGCCGTGTGGTTCGCGTACACACTCGTGCGCGCATTCACCGCCGTCGCCGTGTCGCGAGATTTCATACAGCATCGCGTATGGACGTGGCGACACGTCGCCGCCGGACTCACCGTGGCACTTCAGCGCGTATTCATTTTCTTCCATCACATGTTCTTCACGCTCGCATACGGTCACGGATATTCTCACGTCCCTGAGATTCAAAAGCCCATTTTTGCGGATTCTCTCGTGTACGGAGGCTTGGTCGCCGTGCTGTATTGCGAAGCGTGCGTTTGGCGCGTCGTCGGCTCGCCACGCAAATCAAAACACGCGTGAAACGAGCGCACGTTGTGACTACAGGAGTGTTCACCCATTATCGTGTATTTAATGTCATCATTAGTATTGGTACACGTCACATCGACACATGATACCCATTTCATCCGTCGCTCGCGCCCCGACGTCTCCCGCGTGAACACGAGTGTAACCCCAGAACTCGTCACTTGTCCACGCGCACGACACGCGACGTCCGCGCGATGCCCGTTCGCATACGCCTCGCGCGATTCGGTCGTAAAAACGCCCCACACTACCGCGTCTACGTCGCCGATAGCCGCGCGCCGCGCGATGGGAAACACATCGAAATCGTCGGGCACTACGATCCCGTGGCGCAAGTGGATGGACATAAACACGTCGGTTTGAACATAGAACGCATCAAGTATTGGCTCAGCGTCGGCGCACAACCGTCGGATACGGTGGCGCGTTTACTCGGTCAGGCTGGGGTGTTACCCACGCTGCCGCGCCGGCGAGGGGGGAGCGAGGTGAGAGGGTTCGCGGCGTCGGCGACGTCGAGCGTCGGCGAGTGAGCCGTAGAAGACATTCCTTAGCGTAGCGCCTTGGTAACGAGCGCGAGTGTATTTGTAATTAGCTAGATTTGGTTCTCAAAACCGAATGCAGCGGTGTGCGTGCGTGCGTGCGTGTGGATTGATTAAAATGCATATTCTTTTGCTACACTTCTCTCTCGCGCCTTTGTAAACGCTCAACGTCTTCTCCGCACGTGTCAATCAATGCGTCGCCGTTGAATACTTTTGTCGAAGCGATGACAAAGTTACATCCGCAGTGTTTGGTCTGAGCCAAATGGCGCAAACACGCGATTTCAGCGTGCGTTACACCGCCGATAAAGAATACGAGAACCGTCGGCTTTGGCCATAGCTCGTCTCTGCCGTCGAGCGGCGCCGATTTGGCGCGACGCTTGTCAAATTCCCTGTAACTCGCCTTGGTGTTCACTGCGAAACCGTAATCATCAAACGTTTGCGTGTACTCAAACAACTGACCTGGAAGCGCTTTGAGCACGTCCTCGCCCGTGTTGTTTGGTGCTACAGAACGCCACGGTCCACGCGTGGCGCCTTCGACGAGCCGACAGCTCAGCGGCGCGTACCCAGACGATGAATACGCGAACGTGATATCCTTTGGCGCTTCTGATCCATCAACGTCGTCGGCGACAAGCTTGAGAGGCTTACGAACGCTTGCAAAGCCGCGCGCTTTAGCCTTGGCTTGTTCCTTGTCCACAAACAACCCAGCATGCTCCAGGGCGAGAAGCTTGAGACAAATCTGCATCCCAAAGGCGTTGAATAAATCGCTAAATGTCTTTTCATACATCTTGGTGGGCAAGCCACCAAAACAAATGCACGCCAGGCAAATCATGCGCAAACACGGTACAGCTTCATCGCCGCGATAAATCATCACTTCGATAAAGTCCATGACCTTGTTTAGCTCCTGACCTTCGACGCACAGCCGTTCGCATTCAAGACGATTTTGAAACCAAATCTTCTTTGTGCAGTCAATGAGATACTTTGCGAGCGTGGCATGCAAGTCTAAACCCGCACCGCCGATGTTTGCTTTAATCTTCTTCACAAAACCACCGATTTCACTCACGTGCTGATCTTCAACGTTACCGCCTTTTATCGCAGCGTAGTCCTCTTTAATTGCCGTCGATTTGTCGCGAATGACGTTACACGCCCTGCCGAAATTCATGTCACGAATTTCATGGAAAAGAGCGTCGGTATTATTAAGCTTCGGCCGCATTGCGATTTTCCCAGCCTTGTGAGCGCGCGCCCGCACGTACACGTCAATAGGTTGATCGTCATCGTCTCCTGCTTTAACGTCGCCGTCGTCAAACGCGCGTTGTGGAATAGCCACCGCGCCCTTTTCTACACCTAAAATTTCATCAATCAATCCTTCGTACGTCAACTGCGTGCATAAAGGAGTCACCATATCAACATCGCGATCGAGCAAGACAATCATGTCCACAAGTGAGTCCCCATCGACGCCTGGCTCGACGTGTTCTGGTTCGTCAATTTGCCCACCTTTGCGCATTTCCAACATCAACTGCGCGCACTTGTGCGCGATGTCTCCTTTGCCCTTCACTACGTGTGCCAATCCCGTGATATCACGCTGGAGTTTATGCAAAGCCGAAGCAACGTAGTACACACTCGCTTCGTAATCTTCCGTGACGACTTCAGCGTACGCTTCTGGGTACTCGAGCGTCAACAAATCTGGCTCGAATGGAATTAAATTCACGTCGCACGCCACCAATTCAACGTATTCAAGCACGTGTAAATCCATCAGTGCATCCTTACACATTTCCTCCACACGAGGCACGCACACTACCGTCATCTTTGGCAACGGTTTTACCTCTATGCTCGCCTCGTCGTTCGCCTCGTCTCCTCCGCGCCCGCGAGAACTCGTCACGCGCGTCAACAAACTCGACGCCGCTTTTGAAGCTTTTGACACCGCCGCCGCGCGCGCACGCAACGCGCGCTCACGTGCATCTCTCAAACCCTTCACATGTTCTGCGATCGTTTTCATCACATCCAGTTGCGGGCGACACATAAATACCACTCCGTCGCTCTCATCCGTGTCTGGAATCTCCCCACCCGGTTCGAGCGCGTAAAACGTCTTCACGCCCGCGCGTTTCAACCCCGCCACCCCGCACGTGCGAACGAGCCCATTCGCAATCACTGGGTCAAGCGCTAACGACGTCGCATCTCGCCCTTTACACACGTCGTTCATCACCGCTAACATCGTTCGCGTGTTGTGCTCGTACACATCTCTCGCAAACGTCAATCGGTCATTCACGAGCGACGACGTGCTCGACGACGTGGAGGACGCGTTCGACGACGACGTCGCGCGCGACGTGCCCGACGACGATGTCGCCATGCGTCACGACCCGCGGCGGCGGCACCACCGTCGCTCGTAAACCGTGCAGCGTCGCGAAGTAGAGGATGAATCATTCACGCATGCAGCGTTGAGTTTTTCTTTGAAAGTCGTTGCTCAGCGAGACGTCAGAGCGCGACGACGCCTCGCGTGTGTGCGTGTGCGTGCGCGCGATGAGTGGTGGTGATGGTGATGGTGGATCGCGCGTGCACGAGCGATCTCGCGTGATGCATGCGTCGTCGTCGGCGTCGTCGTCGGCGTCCCCGTCGATGGAGTTTCTCAAGTTTGCCAATCACGAAGTCATACAAGAACTCATGACGTGTACGGTGGACGAGCTTGAACGACGCGCGTTGGAAGTTGAGCAGAAATTATCACTCGTTGAAGCGCGATCGATCGATGAGCACGCGAAAGAGTGCGAGAATTTAATTGCGTTGAAGACGGACGTCGACACGTGCGAAGAGATTTTGCAATCCATGGAGCTCGAGCTCGGGGCGTTTGCGGATGACTTGGGGAAGATTTCGAGCGAGATTCGTGGGTTACAGACGCAAAGCGAAGCGTTGAAAGTGAAAGCAATGAATAGGCACGCGGCGGAGCGCGCATTAGGATCGGTGATTGAGAACTTGACTGTGGACCCGTTGATGATTCAAACGTTGGTGAACGGTGCCGTCGAAGACGAAGACTACTCTCGACGCGCGACAGAGTTGGCGCAAAAACTTGATGTCATCGATAACCTCCGTCGTCCGAACGCGCGAGGTGGCGCGACGACTGTGCTCGCCGCGAGCGACGTCGCTCCTGAACTCGAACGATTGCGGGTGAAGACGTGTGAAAAGTCTTGGGCGTTTTTGTACGGCCAATTTCACGCGTTGAAACAGCCGAGAACAAACGTGCAGTTGATTCAAGAGAACACATTGGCAAAATATGAGCCGCTCGTGGCGTTTCTGCGCGCGAGAGGGCCAGAGGTGTATTGGGAAGTAAAATCCACGTACGTGGATGTGATGGGCAAGGTGTTGAAAACGGCGCTCGCGTCGTATGTGGAATCACTCAAGCGTGTTACGTTGCCGCCAAAGGCTTACATAGCGCTCGGGTCGAAGAAGCGCTCTCCGGGTGGTACGAATGAAATTTCAGGTGTGAGTGCGCTGTCTGGAATTTTTGGTGGCGGTGCGAGCGGTGCGGCAATGTCGGGCGACGACGCTGGCGAACACGCCGAATTATTCTCGCTGCGTAGTCGAGCGCAGACTTTGCGCGACGCCGAAACGGGGCCACCTTTTGTGCTGCACCAGCCATCAGATAGGGTGCAACAGGAAATGCGAGAGTATGAAGAGTTGTTTCGAAGCGCGCACCGTTTGCTCATCGACACGGCGACTTTTGAGTATGCGTTTTGCGAGCAATTTTGGCGCGGCGAAAAAGACATGTTTGAAAAGGTATTCGCCGGACCGCTCACGGTGTATAACGATTTCGTCGCTCAGGGCGTCGCCACGGCCTCGAAAGATGCGATTGGGCTCTTAATCGCAATCCGTGTAAACGCGGTGAATAGAAGAGTCATGAGTCGCCGCCGCGTTCCTGCGTTGGATGCGTACTTTGACAACTTGAACATGACGCTTTGGCCAAAGTTCAAACACGCGTGTGACGAGCACGTCAAGTCACTGGAACAGATGAAAGAATCGTTTGAGCCGAATCCAGAGGCGCCAAGTTTTATAGTTAGACGATATGCAAACTTTGTCGTGGCACTCACAACTGTCGCGCACTCGAGCTTTGAATCGTCAACTGTTGTTGACGACGAAGAGGTGAACATTGCAACGCAGGTTGACTTGGTGCTCGACCGCATGCGGCGAGCTTTGTTTGATTGCGTTACGAATAAATTGTGCGCATCTCTGCGAGAGTCGCCGAAGCGTCGAAGCGCGTATTTGGTTAAGACATTTGATTTTGTATGCACGACGTTGAGCTCGCTTGCGGACATTAAAGACGAGCAAACAACAGAACTCGCGACTTTACACTTCTTCGAAGAGAAATTTCTGAACGAATCAGCGGCTTTTGTGACGCACACCATGCATGAGCGTTTCCCCGAGCTCGAAAAGCTGGATGGCGATGTCTTGTTTGATGCCACTCTTGACGCGTTGAGCGCGTTTCACCGCAACTGGCGCCAATCATTGGCATCTACGCACGCAGACTGCGTGGCGTGCTTTGGCACATCCGATTGGCGAGCGGTTGAACTCTTCCGTCGCTGCGTCACCGAACTCACCACGCGCTACACCACCATCGTTGATCGCGGATACGTGGCACAATTTGGTGATGAAAAGGCGTCGCAACTCGCGGAATACGTCGTCACCAAGCCCACGTTCACGCTCGAAGGAAATCGTTACACGTCAAAATCCAACGACCGACTAGCGTCTCAATAGGAGACACGTTGTTTTTATATGAGCCTCATCGCTCCTAGGTGATTCTTCATCGCGTCATCTACGCCTCGGTGCCCTCCAATGCGCTCGCGTCGTGACGACGCCGTCGTCCCGCGTCGGCTAGTCATCAATAAAGTGGATAAAGCACCCCTCACACGTCACCGCGTGCTTTTGGGTCGTAGTGCGCGCGATGTTAGCGTCGTCATCCGCTCTCGCGTCGGTCGGGGCATCGTGTCGACGCGTCCATCGCACGCGCGCATCAGGCAGCGACAGCGGTGCGTCGTCGTCGTCGTCGTCGTCGTCGTCGTCGTCGTCGTCGTCATGGACCGCACGCGAGAAGACGCAACGAGCTAAAGGTCGCGACTATCTCGTCGAGCTCGGGAAAAACGACACCGGGAACACGAACACCAACGTCGGTGCGCGACAAGGGATGATTGATGACGTGTTCACGCGCAACGCCACGGGGGAGTTCCAACTGGGCGCCGACAGCGACATCGCGAATGGTGACTTGCGTTTTCGGTTTCAAGAGGCTCGACAATTTGCAAACTTGACGGGCGACTATCACGTCCCGGAGGAATTCATGGAAAAGGTTAGTCAACACGTGGTTAAAAACTTTATATTCGGTGGGAATTTGAATCACGTCAAGGGGTTGAGGAATGTTCATGGCGACATCGTGACGCCGCCAAACGTGCCGCTGATTCTCGGTGTATGGGGCGGCAAAGGGTGCGGGAAAACTTTTAATTTAGAACTCGCGTGCAAGGCGATGGGAATCATGCCGATCGTGACGTCTGCTGGTGAGCTGGAAGATGAAAATGCGGGAGAACCAGGTCGATTGATTCGATCGCGTTATAAGCGTGCGGGTGAAATTGTCAAGCGTCACGGCGTGATGAGCTGTTTAATCGTCAACGACATTGACGCCGGATTGGGATGGTTTCAGAACACGCAACACACGGTGAATAATCAGACGGTGTGCGGAACGCTGATGAACTTGTGCGACCATCCAGAAATGGTGTCTCTCGGCGAAGATCGCGCGGATGATGGGAGAAATTTGCTCACTGCGCGCGTTCCAATCATAGTCACTGGCAATGACTTGTCGACGTTGTACGCGCCGCTCTTGCGAGACGGTCGCATGGACAAGTGGTATTGGAATCCTTCACGCGATGAGATTTGTAAAATAGTGCACGCAATGTTCAAAGATGACGGGCTTTGGACGATAGAAGCCACGAAGAAGCTCGTCGATGCGTTTCCTGGGCAGCCGTTAGATTTCTTTGGCGCGGCGAGATCAAAGGTGTACGACGATGCGATTCATCGATGGATGTGCTCCGCCGATCCTGTTCAGCGCTGTGAGCTTCTCATGCGCAAAATGGGTCTGAGTCAAGATGTAGATATATTCGGAAATAAAGGAGAAGAATCATCGTTGTGGCGCTATCATACCCCACCCGAGGTAGTTCAAGGCGCAACGGTGCGTCCAGAAAATGTATTCCGCGCGGCGCAAGAATTGGCTCGCGAACAAGAGTACGTCGTGACGCAAAAGCTCTCACTTGATTATTTAAAGTGGCAAAAGAATCCAGAAGACTTGACGGATGAAGAGCGCGAAACTATGGAGACGAGGTCTAGTAGAGAGCGTAAAATGCGAAAGCTTCAAGAAGATCGTCGTCAACGTCTCACTGATATGAGGAAGAGCGTGGCGTCGGATGAATCGCGCGCGGCGCGCGCCGTACTTTTGGAATCCATTGCGAGGCAAGCGAGGGAAAAACGTGAACGAGAAATGGCAGAGAAAGCGTCGATTGTCACTACCGGGGTTGATGATGCAACGTCTGTCGCATCATCATCACCCCTCAAGATTCCTGGCCCTCCGCAAACAAAGCGCTGGATCACCGTGTCTCCGGACGAGGCGTTTGATGCCTTCAAGGCGAAAGAATGTGTCGTGATAGATGTGCGTGATAGTCGATCGTTCCGACGAGAATCCATCTCAGGTTCGATAAATATGCCACTCATCAACGTCGAAGGGCGACCGTTGGCGTACACGTATACGACAAACGCTCCGGCGTTCATGGAGGAATTTCTCATAAAGTTTCCAAGCAAGGACGCCGCAGTCGTATTTGTGGGCGGGAATGAAATTGACGCGCATGGTTTGGATGACCCTGAGCGTTGTGGATGCATGGATGCCCTCATCGATCGTGGATACACAAATGTCGTCGTCGTTGCAGATGGATACGACGGATGGGTTCGCGACTACACGCCTGGTGGCAAGAAGCGTTTAAAAGAGTGGAAACTTGACGTCGTGACTGGAGCGTCTGGAACATCATGCGTCGGTGCAGAACTTCCGGTCGTCGGTTCATTAGCGGAAGAACGCCGAAATGCACAAATCGCTCGATTACAGGCTATAGAAGCGAATATGTCGTCGTTATCAGCCGAGTGGAAAGGAGCATTCGACCGCTACGGTCGCTTATACTTTTACAACGCTGAAGGTGAATCGACGTGGACCGATCCCGCGACGTACGACCATGTGGAGAAAAAGTGGAAGCTCATCGCACCGACTGGACCCGCCTTAGATGAGATATCAGTCGAAAATGCCGTTGAGTCAGTGTTAGCGAAAAGCGTCGTGCTCATCGACGTTCGCAATCAGAGTGAATTTAGGATGGAGGCAGTGAACGGAGCGGTGAACATTCCGCTGCGTGACAATGAGGGCACAAAATTAGCGCCCATCTTTGTACCAGTGACTAAAGAATCTTTCGCTGAAGCGCTCAAAAACAAAATTTCAAGCGCCGATGCACACATAGTCGTCGTTGGCGGTGACGACGCCGACGAGCTGGCGGAGATCGCAGGGCGATATGTCTTTGAGGCGGGGTTCACAAACGTTGCGATTGTCAAGGAAAGCGTGTCGCAGTGGCTCAAGCAGTTCACCGCAAGTGGCAAGAGAAAAAAGGTTCTCGCGGCGGGCGCTTACAAATCCGATTTATTAGCAAAAGGCGCGTTCAATCCATTTGCGGGCGAAAGTTAGAAAAATAGACGTCGTGTATTTCAAATCGATTATGTTTTAAGCGGCCACCGTCTTTGGCCATTTTGCGTGAATCCAACTCTTAAACGACGCGCATGCCTTTAAGAATCCTTGAGCATTCTCGGCCGAGTCAGCAATCACTTCGTCACCATGGACGAAAATCATACGCATGTCTAAATCAACCTCGCCTTGGGGCGCGCCAGCCTTGACAGCCTTTTCGTAGGCACTCTTTTCACTCGCGACCAAGTGTTCAGTTTCTTCGCCAAGTTCTTTGACCCACGCGTCGTGTGAAAGCGGACTGCCGGTGAGGTTCTCAACAATCTTCAAGAAACCAGGCTTACCTGAGCCAGGGTTCCAATATTGATCGATGAGCGTCGGACCAACCTTGGGGTTATCGACAATGTATCCTTCGGTGCGAAAGAAGTACTCGCGCGTTTGGTGCACTGCCATTTCTGCAAATACATAGCCATGGTAGTAGCATGAAGACTCATCTGCTAAAATGTGCGGGACGCTCATGAGCGGTCTACCCGAGAACCCGCCTTGAATCTTTTCTTCGATTTCATCCGCAACCTTGCAAATGTTTTCCGTAGTCAATTGGTCTTCCGGCATTTCATAGAGTGCCTTTTCAAAGTAAGGGACGGCGAGCATGCCACGCAAGGCGAGAACCTTGTAATCGTGCTTTTCACGAATGTTGCGCTCGATCAACTCCCACGGAATAACGTCTCCCTTGCGATTGCGCGCATATTTTGCCTGCCACTCGGCGTCTTCGCACAACGCATCAAGGAACATGGATTGGGTCTCTGCCAAAGCGACAGAGAACGGAGCGCGTTCCTGTGAGAACAAAGGCGAGCCTTGCACGATATTGGCAAAGTGCGCGGCATGACCACCTTCGTGCATGAGCGTCGTCAAGGCAGTGTTCCCAGAGCCAACCTCGTCGGGCGTGGCGAGAGACGTGAAGTTCGCCTCGCTCGGCACCCAAGAGCCGTCCGACTTCTTATAAGGCGGTGTCGGCCAATGACAGAAACCATTCGGATACTTGCCGGCACGGTCACACAGATCCAAACGCATGGTTGTCCCCTTGTATCCAATTTTCATGGCACCGAAGGAGCGCCCCCAGACTTCAGGAGCGTTTTCAAACGGATAATACGGATCCAAAAGCGCCGTTAATTCGCCACTCAAGGCAAACGCGGTGTTCCACGCCTTGGTCGCGTCGTCGCCCTTTTCGCGTTGTAATTTCTCGCGAGCAGCGTGCATGAGCGGTCGCGTCGCTTCTTCAAGGCCATCAAGCATCTCAAAGCATTTCTTTTTGCCGAATCCTTCGGCGTTTGTCACCTTCATGTCGTAAAAATCTTCAAATCCCAACGCGCGCGCAAAACGGTTTCTTTCGGCGATGATAGCTGGAAATCCGTTATCGCACAAGAACGGCCCGTTCGAGCGCAAGGTCTCCCAGCAACTCTTACGCACGGCTTCTTGGTCAGAAGAGCGAATCTTAGTTCGCAAAACCGTGGGTGTCGCTTCGATGTACTTGCCGTTTTCATCCGTGTAGCCAAGCTTTTGCGTGTTTCTAGACGCTTGCAAAGCGTTCTCTTTGGCAATCATGCTCTCACGGAGCTTCGTCGCTTCATCACTCTCGACTATGTAGCACGACAACGTCTTGACAATTTGCTCAAGCACTGCACGTTGTTCTTCACTCACGTCCTTGGCGTCTAACATTGCGCGCGCTTCGGCGAGCGTCGCGGCGTCACCCAAAAACGCCTCCAAATCGTTAAAAGACTTGGTCAAAGCATCGACGTCGCACCCCGTGAGGTTCATCTTCGTCGCCCAGAAGTTGTCTTCATACGTCTTGTGCTTATCAGAGTACGTGGCGTTGAACTCGTCAATAAACGTCGACGCTGCGGCGTGCGTCATCGTTCGTGACGTCTTCTTCGCGATTGGTGTCGTCACCGGTGTTCGCGACGACGTGTACGACGACGTGTTTCGAGTGCTCACGATCGCACGAACGAGAGTGCGTGTGCGCGTGATGTGCGTGAGCGCGGCGTGCATGCAACGCGGGTATCGAGTTCGTGAGGGACTCGGTGTGACGCCTGGCTCGAAGATGGAAAATGGTTGGTGACGTGCGCGCACCTGTGCAACGTTGTGCACTGCGCCCGAGCGACGACGACACCGTCAGACGGTGGCGCGGAAGGTATTGGCCCGGGAATACGCGCGCGCTATGGGCGTGGGTGCCGACGCTGTCAAGGCTGACGGCGTCGATGTCGATGTCGACGACGACGACGACGACGACGACGCGTTGAATGCGCTGATTCGCGCGCGCATCGTGCGCGTGTGCCAGACACGTGGACCGACGAAATCGTGCTGACCGAGTGAGATTCCGCGTCTGGTTTTTCGCGAAGCGCCATTTAATGACTCTAGAGATAACACGCGGTGGAAGGCGCACATGGAACGCACGAGAACGATCGCCAAGGCGCTCATGCGAGAGGGTGTCATTGAGATTACGCAAAAAGGCGAGACCGTCGCCGTGGACGCGTTCAAGGGACCCATTCGACTACGACTCGCTGAAAACAACTTGAAGAATAACGAAGCGAGCATTGAAAGCGAATGCAGTGCGCAGAGCAAACGCTCAGCGCGCGAGGAGGATGAAAATAAAGCCGTGAAGGCACGCGAGGCAAAACGCTCGAAATCGGGCGAGCCGCGCGCCTGATTTTTTATTTTTCAATCCGGGGTCACACCACTCGCGAACGTGCACAGGGCGCACACGACATTGCCTGAATGTTTTGTGTTTCGCGTGCGCGTGCGCGTTTCATGTACGATACGCCGCGCATGTATTCATCTGTAATTTGCAAATTTTAGTCCCGCGGGGAGACATTTTTTGTGCCTGAATTTTATCCACTTTCTTGCCCAACCCGCCATTCGCGCGCGCGCGTCGAGTTCGCTCGCACTCGAACGCACACCCATTATCGTTCGTGATGGTTTCATCCGTGATGTGCGCACTGGTCGCGCCGACCACGACGACGACGACGACGACGACGACGACGGCGACGGCGACAGCTCGCGCGCGACAACGTCACGCCACGATGTCTTCCGCGAGATATTCTTCGACGCCAGCGCTGGGTCGACGCGTCCTCGCGCGCGCGACGGAGGCTGATATGAAAACGAAACCCGATTGGGCCGGGGATGATATGTTGAGTAAGCTCGTCGATGCGGCGATCGGGAACGAGTTGTTGTACGAGAAAATCATGAAGCCGATGGCGAGGCAGACGCTGATTAACACCGCGGAAAAGAATGGAATAGCATGGCGTGACGAGGCAGCAAAGTTGGAAGCGAACAAGGCTATTTACGACACATACAACGCTCTGAAGAATGACGCGATCGATTACCCTGAATATTATTTGAAGCCATTTCACGCGTACGCCGAGGGCAACCTGTGCTGGCTCGCGGCGTTTGAGGCGCAGTCTGCGACGTACTCGATGGCTTTACGAGTGTGGCCAAAAGATCGCATCACCGCCGAGGAAGCGCAACAGCGATTGAGGGATTCGTATACAGACATGGTTCGCGCGCATCGCACCAAATATAACGCCGAAGGTGAAGTGGAGCCAAAGAAGATTCTCGATATCGGTTGCTCGGTGGGCATGTCCACGCGTTACTTGAGCGACGCGTTTCCAACCGCTGAGATTACCGGCCTCGACCTTTCACCGTACATGCTCGCTGTAGCATCCGTATGCGATGCTGGAGAGCCAGGAAGCGAACGACGCACGTGGGTGCATGGTAAGGGTGAAGATACCAAGTTTGCTGATGATACATTTGACGTGGTCTCTCTCGCGTTTGTCATTCACGAGTGCCCTGAATACGCGACGGCTAACTTGATGAAGGAGGCGTATCGCATTTTGAAGCCCGGGGGTACTTTCGTGATGACCGACAACAACCCGGCAAGTCCTGTTATTCAAAAGCTCCCGCCGGCGTTGTTCACGCTCATGAAGTCCACCGAGCCTCACTCAAACGAGTATTACACCATCGACGTACAGCAAATGTTGAGAGCCGCGGGATTTGAAAACGTGTGCCAGGAACAAACTGATCCTCGTCACAGAACAGTATGCGGGACGAAAAAATAGCGTTCTTAAAAGATGATTGAGCGCGTGTAATTTTTATATCAAACAAGTACTAGTATGCAACAACCGAACCGACCCTCACGTTTCGTCGGCGCTTCGCACTTTCGGCGCGTCGCCTTTGCCGTCTACTTCCCAACGAGAAGGTCGTTCACGCCTCTGCTCCTCACGCCGCGGTGGACTTCTAGATTCTCTTCTCGTGCGTTCTCTAGATCTCGAGCGTGAGCGTCTATCGCGCCTGTCGTATGGTCTACGTCGACGGTCGTCGAAACGTCCGCCGCGAGCGTCGTCTCGTTTGCGACGAGCGTACTCATCTTGATTCCTTCGCATCTTTTCTGCCGCCGCATTCGATCGCTCAATGTCGCGTGCCTTATCTGCTAAAAATTTCGCCGGAACTCCGCTCGGGTTGGCTTGTGCACTGGCAAGTAGATCCCAAAGCTCAACCATGAATTCGTCGGTGTGCTTTTCCAAAAACGTTGACAATTGCTCTCGTATGTGTAACGCGTTAGCGTGCACTTTCGACTCTTCCAACAACACAATAATCATGCCAATCAATACTTCATCTTCCACGCCTAATAGCTCCGTCACCCTGGTGGCGATCCACGGTTTCATGACTTCCAGCGTCACCTTTGTCATATCCACCTTTGCGCGAAGCGATTCTGGTACGGGCTTGCTCGTCGACGCCGTCTTCTTTGCCGCATAGACGGCGCGCGAAAACGGCTGGCGATAGGATGACATCTCGCACACGCGCACTCCTGCGTGCGTGCGAGTGCGCGTCAACGTCTCGCGTCGCGTATAATCGCTCGCACCTTGGATGCACACAATGGTGCAGTGGTTGGTTGTCGGCGCCCGCGCGGTTTTTTTTTTTCAGGTTTTGTGTGACCCATGTGTGGTGACGGGCTTCACGACGCGACGCACGAGAGGTCACACATCACGACAACGACGACGACGACGACGAGTGGGGTGAAACGTCATGGGTGCTGAAGACGACATCAAGGGCATCCTCGGCGCGGCGTCGCAAATATGTTTCGTAGGCACCGTGTGCGTCGCGGGACGGGAGTCATTCGGGCACTGGCTGTATCATCCGTGCGGGTTGTGCAACGGCGCGAAGTGCATGAGATGTAAGACGTGCAACGCCACGGGGAAGTTAGCAAAGCCAGAGAGCACTGATTTTTCATTTTCAGTGAGCGAAGAGGTTGGCGGGAGCATGCAGTGCATGTTTTGTGGTGGGAGTGGCAGCGTGAAGTGCGAGCGTTGCATGGGCGCGGGTGGCGAGATTGGGAAACGGTTAAACTACTTTCGAATGTTTCACGGCACGAAGCCATTTAACGGATTTTTGAAAAATAGAAACATGAACGTCATCCCTACGCGGTTGGATGAAGAGATTGCGCGGACGGCGAGAATGGACGTCATGACGCAATTTCACGACTCCGTTGAAGACTTCAAAGAGATGGTCTCCAAGAAAAAGTTTATCCGAGCGCTGCGAGCGAAGACTGAAGGGAGTAAAAAACCTTGAGCGCGAGGAGCGAGAACGATATCGCGCCACCCAGCGTCGCGTGCGCGCCATGTACGTCGTCGCCACGACGTGTAGCTTCATGTGTTATACTACTCTCTCTAGTCCTAGTTCACTTGTTGAGTCATGAACTCGTCACGAGTCCCTTCCGCCAATCCTTCAGGGGAACGTTTCGACTTCTGTTGGTCGAACGTTCGCGGGGGACGTCACACGACGCACGCGACGACGACGGACGACGAACTTCGGACGACGAAGGACAACGCGTGCGTTGCGCATTCTATTCACACACACACACACACACACACGCACACGCACACGCACACGATCGCGCGTGTTTGACCAGAGTGTGCGCACGGAAGAGACGACGCGCGAAAGATGTCGTTGGCGAATGCATCCGACCCGTGGGCGTCGTACGCAGCAGCTGAGCCGCGCACGGATGATGCGCCACCGCGAAGACGTGCGACGAGGTCGACTCGTCAGTCTCGATTGGGGCAACCATCGGTAAAGGCAGTTCGAGAGAGTAAGAAGCGCACGACGGATGATGATGACGATGGCGAAGACGGCGAAACGGTGGAGACGGCGAGCGAAGGCGAAAGCGACGAGGTCGATGTGCAAAAGAAATCCACGCAGCGTTCGACGCGTAAAATTCAGATGTCATTTAAAGATGAAGCTGAAAATGCATCGCTAAGCGCGCTGGCGAATACTCGCACGCCGCGCTCGAAGAAAATCGTGGTGAAGGAGGAAGTCGAAAAGATTAACGCCAAGGAGCCGCTCGCTCAGCGCACCAACAAAACGTCTACGCGCGACAGTCAGGAAGATACCGGCGCGGTGAACAGACATGTGTTACATTCTTCAAATGAGTCTTTCGCCACGGCATCGATCGATCCTTGGGGCGTGCCTCTCGTGCAAGCTGTGCAAACAAAGACACCAAACAAGAGCCAGGTGGCAAAATCAACGCCGTCTTCGGCGGCCCGCGACAATGACATCAAGGTCAAAGCAAAGCGTGCATTTGTGGACACTCCAGTGAGTCCGAATCGGTACGAGCCGGTGCGTTCGACACCGAAGCGTTCGAAAGAGGCGACGACTGCGGCGGCGTTTGGTAGCCCGACGGCGGTTTTGACGGCGACAAACGCGCCGCTCAGAGCAAACACCGCTGAAGGCCAATCCTACGTATGTCCTGGTCCACCACTTCCTCCAAAAGGTGAATGTTACTTGGGTTTGTGGCGCGGCGAAGAACGTGCGCGCATTCTCGCCTACGAGGCTTGCGTGCAGACGTGCTTGGAAGGCTCGTTGGGTTCCTACACGGCGCAGAACAAGTTTGATATGGGTGTTTTCTTTTTGACAAATCGATGCGCTGAACTTCGAAAAGCATTCGGCTTGGACAGCGTACTCGTCGGCATTCTTCCTGATGAGTCGCGAAGTCCAGATTCACGAGCAATCACTCCTGATAAGAGCGGACGTCGCTCGGATTCCATGCGCATCGTCGGCGCGGGCGCGGGCGGCGTTCGATGGGCCGCCATTACGGTTGGCGTCAGTGAGGTGTGCATTGTGGACAGAGGAATTAAGAAATACACACAGGGTTGGGATCCACGCGAGCATGGGTGGCAAAAGCCTACCGAGGCAAGAGGACAGCATTTGATCATTCGCACTGAAGGCGGGCCTGGGAGCGCCGAAGTGTGCGAGGAGATGCGCACGAAGCAGGAACCAGTGCGTCTTGCCCTTGGCCCTGGAGACACGACTTTCATTGTTGAAGTCCCGCTCAAAGCAAACAAAACCGCAAAAGCTGTGATTGCTCTGGACGAACTTTGTCGATTATCAGACAAAGGCGTCGTTGAGCTCGATTTGATGCTCACCGCTGACGTACCAGCAACCGCCGAGCGCGAGGCGCACGTTCGCACGTATGAAAAGGGGACTGTGAAGCTCACCGCGGTGTTCGAAGCAGCTGTCGGTGCTGGTTTGATGTCCGCTCCACCAGGTGCGGGCACTGCTCCAGGTCGTGACACGCAAGGATGGGCGGAAGCGAATGCAGCTTTAACGCCTCAAGCAGCGTATGATTTTTCTCTTGGCGCGGCGTTACGGGCCATAGGTTTCACACGCCGTCGGTTGCGCGTTCACGGCAATTGGGAGTTGTTACTAAAAGAACTTGCCGAAGGACACAATGTGACCACTACGTACACGTCTTTGCGGTACATACAACACATGCTGGCTGTTGCCACGCCTACGGCGGATTGTTTGTCAATGATTCGTGATCATTTGCGTGAGGCATTGAGAAGGCAAGTTGACGGATCACTCGGTTCAGTTGAGTCTCAAATGCTCAATTCTATCCGCGTGGCTGTGATGACTCTCGTGTGCGTGTGCTTTCAACATTACAAATCGTTGGATGAAAGTGAGTTCAGAGGCATCACAGAAAGTATGCCACCAATCGTTCCGGCGCCAGCGCTCAGTGTTTCATTGGAGCTGTTCAAGGCCCTGCAGCGTGATCCGAGTTCGAGCGCATCATTGGAGATCATGACGAAAGAAATTATCAGCGCCGCTCGTGCGTGTTTCAAGAAAAACAGAGCAGTTCTGATTGGCGATGCAAGAACACTCGCGGTGAACAACAAGGATCTCGTCACGCAGTTATACGTGTGCATTGGAAATCTGTGTGTGACACTCAGGCACGAATTGGACACTGATAGAACAATCATGGAAACGTGCTCGTTCCCATCCGGGTTCTCCTTGCCACTACTTTCCGCCGATGTATATTGCAGCGAAGTTGCGGCAACGCTCCAAGATGCTCTCGATACGTGTCCACCGTCAGGGCCACCATCGAGTGACATCTTGGACTGCATCGATCGTTCATGCGATCTTCAGGCGTCAGCGTCTTTGGAAGAAGATCAGACTAGAGTAAGTACGCTGAAATTGAACACGCGACACATTTTTCAGCCGCACATCGATGGATGGATTGAGTCGTCAAGAAAGCGCCTTGAAGCGCGTTGCTCGGCTGCGTTGAATAGCAAGGGTGTGTCTGGAAACGCTATTGACGATGCGTACGCAGCCATGGATCAATCGTTGGAAGGATTTGAGCGAATCGTCACCCGTTGGCCAGATCAGGCGATGGCGTTGGAAGAGATACTCGTTGGTGCTGAGCGTTTGATAATTCACAAAATTGCCGAAACGGTTGAACATTTGCACGTGGGCATCCAAAAGGATGATGAAGCGGGTACAATTGTCAAGCCTCCGTTGAGTCGTAAGGGCGCAGCGCAGTGGATGAACATCGGTCGCATGAAAGAAGGAGCTGCTTCGATTGCAAAGCGAACAGCGCAAGTATCGAGTGCCGTATCAAAGAGATTTGCCATGCACGATCGAGCACACGGCGGCATGCCTCCAGAACTCGCAGCGGCGTTGAATGCTCTCAAATCAATGGAAATTCTTAGACCAGACGTCGGTGCACGGCTGATGGAATGGGCAAATAATGGCGGTGGTGCCGGCCCAGAGCTTGGCAGGCGAATGTCCGAGGCTCTTGGGGAGTTGCGCGCGCACTACTCTGGATACTTGCGCCGCGCCGTAGCTGGCGTGTACAGTTGCGGACCGTCGTTGCGAAGCAAGCTTCGAGATGCCGACGCCAAGCAAGATGTTGAACCGGTTGTGGCGCCAGTGGTGACGTACATCGAAAGTATCAAATCTACTCTCGAGCGAAAGTTGCCACAGCGTCGGGCGAAAGTTGGCGTGTTGCGTGGGTTGTGGGATTCGATTGGCGCCGAAGCGTTGGCGTTTTATGAGGAAGATTTACGTACCAATTCCACTTGGCATCGACGTGTGCTTGCGAGTGCTGCGATTGATATTGTCAGTGAAAACTTCTCACAAGTCATCCGTGAAAGCTTGGGACACGATGTTCAAGATAAAGATTTGGAAGCACCCACAAGTATTGCAAAGTTGCAAGCCTTCAACTCGAGCACCGCGCGCGACTCAGTCCAGTTATACTAGTTTTCCTCACTCAAGTCGTTTGGTTCTAGTAGCGCCTGTTGTATATCACTATCGAATATGTTATTTATTCATCCGCTTAATTGTCTACGACGATGCGAAATTGTCATTGCGCGCTGTTCAATCATCCTTGCCTTTTCCTTTGTCATCTTCGTCGACTGCCCAATCGTCGGCGTTATCATCAATTTGATTCAAACTAACTATTGCATTCCTGGCACCCGCGCGCGTCGTGGCGCGCGCTGGTCATGCGTTTCGGACCCACGCGAGTGCGTGGCGACGGGAAACGACGAGCGTCGATATGTTGGAGCGTCATGGCGCCATGGCGCGCGCCAACACGGCGAAGAGGCGCGACATGTCACGCCCTACATCATGGAAATCAGGGATACCCTAAAAATATGTCTACCGTAAACAGCGAGACGCACAAGGGAGAGCGAATGCGGAGGGACCAAAATACATACCCTAAAACACATTAGGGCTTTTTCACATTCACGAGAACGGCGCCGACGGAGGTGCAACGCGACGCGCGGACACGAAACCAAGTCGCAAATTAATGTTTACACATGCACAGCAAGTTTCATCATGCTTTTCGGCGATTTGCGATCTGTACAAAACTACATGCACCGATTGATGCGCTATGGGATTCGTCTAGTTCATGCGATTTATAAGGAAAATAGCGTCGGGCTTTTTCACAACTAATTCTTGAACGATGTGTATTTGTTTCCTTGACGTGGAAACATCTTCGGTTTCGGCGCCGCCTTGAATGGTTCCTCATAAACTGCTTTGAAGCGTTGATTGAAACCTCTGCGTTCTTGTTTCTCCTTGGGCTTGGTCAGCAACTCGATGCCCGACATACCGTAAAGCTCTGTCGACTGTTTCGTGAACGTGTCTCTGGCTGAAGACGCGTCAAACATCTTCGCGTCTTCTAATATTTGCTCGCGAGTTTCGTCATCGCTGTTTTCTTCGCTATCGCTATCCTCGTAACCGCGCATTACCTCTTGACGTCGTTCTGCAAGCACTGCTCGCGCTGCCGCGGCTTCATCGTAATCCGTAGGGATAACAAAAGGCCGGTCTTTTTGAACAGGTCGAAGCGGCGCCGGGACCATGACGCCACCAGGCAACTCAATCATCGGTTGCTCTTTCTTTTTAGACTTCGAAACATCATTCTTTGTGCTGTTTTCGGGCGCTCGCGTTGTTGTGTCTTTCTCGGCAACAGTCACGCTCGAATCTGGAGCCGCGACATTGCTCCACGCCGTACCAAAAATCGAATCCAAGGGAACGACGGCGTTTGTATTCTTTGATGCTTCGCCACAGATGCCACTCATAAGAGAGGCCATCGTACCACCTCGCTTGCGTTTAACTTTTTTCACCGTCGGCAAAGCCATGGGTGCGAGATTTTTGTGCGCAACCGTCGCGTCATCACTCACGAGCGTAGTGTCGTGTATCTCGCCGCTTTGCGTTTTCGGAACGACGCGCACGCTCGCCGCCACCGCTTCAGTCGCCTCGTTTAACGCATCCGTCGACTTGGGCTTGAAACTCGGCGCACCAATAGTGTGCGCACGCGCGATCAAATCTGCAACCGCGTCCGCATTTTTGGCCACCAGTGGCGCTTCGCCTCTGCATTCAGCAAGAAGCGCGCGAGCAGACAGAGGTCCCGACGAAAGTGCGACGCGCAGCATCAGCCCACGCGGCATGACGTATCCCAGACTTTCGTCAGCGTTACGCGCGGTCAAATCACGCCAGGAAAACAATGCAGCATAAACAGCTAACTGTGCGTCGTTCAATTCCTTCAAGTTGTCATTCTTCAGCAAGTCTTCGTAATATGCGCCCTCTTCAAATGTCGGCAACTCGTACCGCCTCAAACAAACCTCTCGGCTTCGATCAAATGTGTCCTGAACGCACGTCGCACCTTGTGCGTGCAACGATTCTTTCAATCGATCGTGAACATATAGTAAATAATGCGTGTCGCTGCGCGCGTACTGCAACATCTCTTTCGTGAGTGGCCTTAAGCGCCAATCAGCGAGCTGAAATTTCTTTTCAGCTTTAACGCCGCAGAAATGATGAAGAAGATAACTCAGGCCCTTGCTTGGAAGTTCGAGCACCCGAGCTGCCTGGCCTGTATCGAATAAACAGTTCACAAACATGCCAAAATCCTTTTGCAACCATTGGACGTCATTGTCCGCCCCGTGCATGATCTTCAATTTGTCGCCATCACAAAATGCCTTTCCGAGCGCGTCTCGAATGTAGCTGCGAAGCTTCAACGTGTCCACCACGAAATCGCGTTCGCGTGTACTGATTTGCATTAAACACGTAAAGCCCTTGAAAGACCGATAAGAGTGATGCTCGAGATCAACTGCAAATTCCTTACACTCGTCCAAATGCGTGGCGAGCGCGTTCAGCGCTTCGGGCGTTTCGACGACTTCAAGAGGATGCTCGTCATCCATAGGCGTCGGCAAAACAGGTCTTGGTTCAGTCATGAACTCAGCGTATTGAGCACGATTAATCAACGCGTTTGCATACGCTTCGTAACTCGGAAATCCAACCGGCTTGGTCAAACCTTTGTGTTCAACGACGCTGCGGCAGTTGTTGACGACGTCTTCGAACTGCTCTTGGGGTCGCGCGCACGTCGCGTCGTACCGCCTAAATCCTCGCCCAGGTTTTTCTACATCACTAGCGTTTGTGTTGCGAACAGTACATGCCCGTTCGTCACCTCTCATGATCATGACGGCTGCATCTATTGCGTCGCAACGCCCGTCGACCACGTCTCTAAGTCGCACGAAGGCATCCTCTGCGTCCAATTGTTCTTCATCGACGTCGCTCAACGCATTGAGTCGTCGTAAGCACCCAGTAATCCTTCCTCGAATCTCTTTCAATGGATTTTCAAACTCTACAAAGTTAGTCGAGTAATGATAGTCGCCACCGCTGATGAATTCCACCGCCGCCACCTCGGCGCTCGACGCAGCTAAACAGGACGCCACGCGCTCGATGTCCTCCTCGCTCGCCGTTTCGTCCGCGATCGCACGCGACGCGATCGGTGCGGTCATCTTTACCCACAACCTTCGCGCTCGAGCGCAGTCGTGTCCACCGGTGCGTGCGTGCGTGCGTGCGTGCGTGCGCGCGCGAGACAGTGAGGGACGTGCACGTCGTGGTCATCAGCTGTGTGTGCTTTTTCAGCTGTGCTTTTTCGGGTCAACGAGGACGCGAGTCGTGAGAGCGCGACGGCGTAGGGCGAGGAGGACGCGCGTGAGACGATAGGGCGAGGGTGGACGTGCGTTCGTTACACCGGCGCCATGGATCACACGCGACGCACGAGCACGAACGCGGCGGCGTCGACCGCACCGTCGCATGAGGCGGCGTTAAGCGTAGTAGGGCGACGTGTGGACGCATGGAGGCGCGGACGCGTAGTGCGAGCGTTGACGATGACGACGCGGAGATGTTTGGCGTCAATGAGTGCGGGGCAAAAGCCAAAGTCGAGCAACGACGCGCGCGGAGCCGATCGCGCGAGCAGCGCCGACGGGAACACGAAGAACGACGGGACAAGCCCAAACCCACATTATGACGAGGAGGGCAACGTGATGCCCTCTTACGTGGGTAAGACGACGTGTACTATCGAGGAAGATAACGAAAGTGGCATGACTCGCGTGACACTTTACACGTGGGACCGCACGGGTTTAATGGCGGATTTAGGTAACGCGCTGAACTCGATGGGTTTAAGCGTACGAAGCGCCATTCTGCAGAGCAATGAAAGTGGTGTCGTGACGTGCAAATTTGTTGTGAGTACATTTCTATTGAGAGCCATGGCAGATAATGATTATGAGACGTTAAAAGCTAGACTTGAAGCAAGCGCGATGCGACGGGGTAACTCTTCGCGATGGATGCAGCGTCAAAGAAGGTTGAAGGAGCTCTTTAGACGTATCGACACAAGAGACTCGGGATATATAAGTCAGTCCGAAATCGAACAGTACGCTAAAACGTTGCGCATGCCAGCGTCATTTGTGCATGACTTCATCGCTGAAGGCGACTCGAGCGGGGGTGATGGGGCGATGGATTTTGAGTCGTTTGCGGCTTTTGTGCGGTCGAAGGAGGTTGCCCTACGGGGAGCGTTCGATTCGCTCGAACCAGACGAGAATGGCTTCATCACAGGGAAGCAACTGAAATCAGGTCTTCGCGATCTGGAGCTTCGTTCTGGTAGATACAACTCGCGTAAAAAGCTTCGTCGAAAAGGTCTCGATGCGATATTAGAGCACGTTGATGATGACTCGCGTTTATCATCTGATGATTTCCGAGACTTGCTCGTACTGATGCCGGCGGATAGCTTGAAAACAGTCTCCCCGTATTACATGAAGGTTGGGCTCGATATTGGTCCTAGACGATTGGCAATTCCTGATAGACGCAAAGAAGGTAGCCCTTGGGGTCACTTGCTCGCAGGTGGCGTTGCCGGCATCGTAGCTAAAACGGTGAGTTCGCCGCTGAACGTACTTGCGGTGCGCACCGCAACATCAACGGCTGAGAACGCAAAAGGACTGTTACCAATGTTCAAAGGAATTATTCGCGACGAAGGCGTCAAAGGTTTGTTCAAAGGAAACTTTTCGAACTCAATGTCTTCAGCTCCGGGCAAGGCGATTGATTTTTTCGCTTACAATGCGTATAAGAACCTATTGACACAAGGTGAAAGCCGCGAGCCTACGAATTTCGAGAGACTATGTGCTGGCGCAATGGCTGGTATAACAAGCGATACTTTACTGTATCCTTTAGAAGTGATTTCCACACGATTGAGTGTGAACCCACAAGCGTACAAAAATTCTATCGTTGCAGCGTCAAGTGTCGTCAAGCAAGTTGGCTTGAAAGGTTTGTATTCTGGCTGGGGCACAGCGATGATTGGCACAATACCCTACACTGGGTTGTCTTTTGGAACCTATGACATTTTGTCGAATGCGTACAAGAAGGCTACGAACAAAGAAAGTGCTGGGGCCGGGCCGACGCTATTATGCGGTGTCGCATCTGGCTTCCTGGCCTCGACTGCATCTTACCCGATTTACCAAGCAACAGTGAGACTGCAAACAGGTTTGATGCCACTCGGGATGAATGGCAAGCCGCTTTCTTTAGCGAACAGCTTGATGATAACCGTGAAAGATGGCGGCGCGAAAGCTTTGTTTCGTGGATGGGTACCGTCGTCGTTAAAGATTGTACCACAAGCAGGCGCATCTTTCTTGGTTTATGAGCTCGTGAAAAAGGAACTGATGAAACAGAAAAAGTCGAGCGCGGAGAGCGCCGACGATTGGGCAGTCGACGAAGATGACAAAGGAAAAGGCAAGGATGATTGAACAGCGCGCAATGACAATTTCGCATCGTCGTAGACAATTAAGCGGATGAATAAATAACATATTCGATAGTGATATACAACAGGCGCTACTAGAACCAAACGACTTGAGTGAGGAAAACTAGTATAACTGGACTGAGTCTTTTATTGCCCGTGCGGGTTCACATTTCGGAGATAGAAGCGGTTCTGAGAAAGAAATGCAGTTTGCCGCGAAATGGCGTTCGAGAGTGGCGCGCACGTTGGCGATTCCCGTAGCGCATCAATCGGTGCATGTCGTTTTGTACAGATCGCAAATCGCCGAAAAGCATCATGAAACTTGCTGTGAATGTGTAAACATTAATTTGTGACTTTGTTTCATACGCGCGCGTCGTGTGGCACCTCCGTCGTCGCCGTTCTCTTCCACCAAAAAAAGCCCTAATTTTTAGGGTATTTCAAGCGTTGTTACCTCTGCGTCATGCGGCGTTACCCCGACCTTTGATGATTTCTACCCGTAAGTTTTGACAGGGAAGTGGAATTGTGAATAGCATGGTGTCCACTGACGAAAAAACCAATGCTTGTTCTTCGATGCTTACTTTGGTAATTTCTTTATCTTT
>Ga0255756_1000723_pt1 | contig 39113 bp, 28 predicted proteins | sample 011ome_20_FD_179956 | JGI IMG/M metagenome (GOLD analysis project Ga0255756, IMG submission 179956) | Coastal salt marsh microbial communities from the Groves Creek Marsh, Skidaway Island, Georgia - 011509CT metaG (version 2) | ecosystem: Environmental > Aquatic > Marine > Intertidal zone > Salt... | reverse complement strand
CTGCAGTGCCCAACCCCACGCCCAAATACTCAAAGGCAATCACCACCGCCAACAACCAGAGCTCGGGCCCGACCGCCGCGAGCACCGCAAATCCCGGAATACTGATCATCTGGATCACGCCAAAGATCCACAGCGAGCGATTGATGCCCAGCTTGAGCATCCACAACCCGCCCAGTAACCCGCCAATGATGGAAGGCCACAGTGCCGCATGCTTGGCCACCCAGCCGATCTGGGTCATGGTAAAACCGAGGTCCAGATAAAAGGGCATGGCCAGCGCAGTGGCCATGTTATCGCCCAATTTAAAGGCCACCATAAATAATAGAATCAGGCTGAGATCGCGCCAACCACGGCGGGTCACATACTCCTGAAATGGGTCCAGCACGGTTGCTCTGAGGCCGCGATGGGTGGGCGATGCCCGCTCGGGCTCGCTAATCGACAACGACAGCAATACCCCCACCAACATGAACGCAGCGGTAATCCAGAACACCCAGACCCACGGCAACTGATCAGCAAGAATTAATGAGAGCGAGCCCGGCACCAGACCGGCAATGCGATAGGCCTGCACATGCACCGAATTGCCCAGGCCGAGTTCTTCATCGGGCAACAGTTCCCGCCGGTAGGCATCAATCGCAATGTCTTGTGTAGCACTAAACAGGGCAATGGCCACCGCCAGCACCACGACAGTCTGCAGATTTTGCCCCGGATCGATATAACCCAACGCGGCAATGCAGCCGATTGATAGCAGCTGGGTGAGCAGCATCCAGCCACGACGCAAACCCAGCGGTAACGTCCAGCGGTCGAGCATCGGTGCCCAGACGAACTTCCAAGCGTAGGGCAGGCCCACGAGCGAGAACAGGCCAATCTCAACCAGCGAGACATCAGACGAGCGTAACCAGGCCGGGATAAGTTGAATCAGGATGTATAGGGGCAAGCCCGAGGCAAATCCGGTAAAGACACAGATCAGGGTACGTCGATTAAGGATGGCGCGCATCGTCGTGTAATGACCTGAAACCGACAATGGCTCAGCTCAAGTCTCAGCTACAGAAAGAGACATGAAGGCAAGGTAAGACATCAGGCGTATCCAAAGGGCGCCATCAGGGCGCCCAGCTGGGCTTTGACCGTGTCAACTTCGGCTACTGTCAGTGCGCTCTCGTAGAGATTCTTCTCTGCATGGACGCCATCGAGTTGCCACTGAGTCGTGTCCACAGGTTCATCGAGAAAGCCCATCAGCGCGGTCAGCGTAGCCCGCGGATCGGCGGTCAACGACTCATAGGTGAGAGTGTGCATCCGGCGAGGCCAAGCCTCTGCAAACTGGTTCGCAATTGTTACCGCTTCCAGCCAGCTATTGATGGCCCCCTCTAGAGAATGCTTTGCCATGACCTTGCCCGCCTTGAGGCTCGTGACCACGTTGAGGGGGTGCCTGACAATGTGCACAAATTTGGCATCGGGATACACCGCGCTCAGTAACAGCATCCCGTAGATATTTTGCGGCGTCTTATCAAACCACCGCCCACCAGCAACACCCTTTGCCTCGAAGAAAAGCTTGGCGTAACCATCCTGCAAGGCACGTCGGCTATTTGCCTGCTCGAGCAAGTCGCGATAATCCTGCTCGGCCACGCCGTCGATTTGCCGATGTGCTTTGAGCGTCTCGTTGTGCTGCTGAATATGAACGAAGTCGCCCGAACCAAAGGGATGAGGCCAACGGAAGAGATGGGTTTCTTCCGGGCAATACAGATTGGGTTGCTGCTTGAGTAAGTCTCTCAGCAAAGTCGTGCCAGAGCGCACACAACCGACGAGAAAGAACGGCGGGGCCAAGAAGTGGATTGTCTCATCGCGCCCTGCGCCAGCGGCGTCAGGATGATGATGGATCTCCCGCGGTATGGACTCCGGCCGCTCTGTCGCGGATCCCGCGACTTCCGCACGGGCGGGTGCCGTACCGCCGCCAGGTGCTGACCCAAAGGCGCCGACAGCTTGTGAGCGATGCTGGTTGTCACCCTCGACGGGTTTTTTACTTCCGCCGTCGCCCTCTAGAATCCGGCGAAGCCCGTCGGGGCTGTTCCAATCTTCACCACAGACAAAGCGCGGGATAGCCCACCGCGGGCTGTTCTGATGGAAATACTCACCCCCGGTCGCCATTGCAGCCTTGAATTGGCTCGCGTGGGATGGAAAAAACTCCTCGCGCAAATAATCAGAGACGTGGCCGTAGGGGTAGGCAAACAGCCGACTGCGCTTGTCGCCGATTTTTTGCGTCAAATAGGCCTCCGCCTGCAAAATTTGGTGCTCGGCGCGCGCGTACCGGTCAACACAGAAAAAATTACCGACCATACCCTCGTCGGCCTGCACTTCCGTAAGGGCAGGATGGGTATGATTCCAGCTGTGATTGCCAATATCAAAGTGGTAATCGTCGATGGCTTCCTGCCACCAGTGGTCGTGCCACTGGTTTCTCCCTGCAATACAGACCACATCCAGTACCGCGCGGGCTTCGGGGGAGGCGATCACAAATGAGGTGGCGGGCACCTGCTCCCAGCCGGGCAAATGGGCCTCCGCAGCATCGGAGAGAATGCGGGCGAAGCTTTTCAACAGCCCTTGGTCGGGGTGATAAAAATCAGCGAAGTCGTGGAGCACGCCATCGTCGAAGGTGATAGCGCAAACCCGGTGCTCGCTGAGCTCATCCAGCGTCCCTGCCAAATAGTGATCTACGAGGATAGCGAGGGGCAGCACACGGTAGCCACAAGCTTTGAGTGTGACTAGATCCCGCTCCAGTGCAACATGGTCATTGTCCGAGTAGCTTTTGCCCCGCGTATTAAGCGAGTGATAAGTCAGGATTGGAAGGTGCTGCAAAACGTCACCGCCTGCTACGTAACTTGTGGCCAGTGTATACGTAGCGTGATCCAGCGCCTAATGCCGAGAAATGATCAGGCGATTTTTTTCCCCCAGCCCATCAACGGCTTTTCGATCGCGTAGTAACTCATCGCGGCCAAACAGAGCGTGGCAGGGAGGGAAATCATCAGCGCCAACGAGCTGGCTAGCGGCGAATCCCAGGTTTGTGGAAATAATAAAACCAGCACACGCATGACCTGAAAGTGCCACAGGTAGATACCGAAGCTGACGTGGCCCAGCCAAACCAGGAATGGCTGTCCCAACCACCGCCAGCCGGTGGGTGGCGTCCTAAAAAAATAGACCAGCGCGGCGATCGGTATAGCGGTTAATGGTGGCCAGACCACCAAAATCCAGTGCCCGGTCCAGTAAACCTCATCCAGGGTCAGCTGCCATTGCATCAGTGCCAGCAATACTGCCAGTGATACAGCAATACCCCACCGCCCAATCCTCGCGGAGACCTCCAGAGGGAGAAAGTTAAGACTGAATCCTAAAATAAAAGTGAGAAATACTCCTGGCAAAGAATCCAGCACGGGCAGAATCGTCAGATAATTATCCGTGTTGGTTGTGACAAATAGAATGCCGCGCCAGCCGAGCGTCACGGCTACCGCAACAGCGAGCATGACTTTCCACCCAATGCGACGAACGGCCCAACCGATGAACGGCAACAGAACATAAAAACCGAGCTCTACCGGCAACGTCCACCAGACACCATTAATGGGTTGGGCCATCAAGGGCGGCAGATTGATCCAGAGCAAAAACTGCAGCCACAAAGTTTCCATGCCCTGCTTTGAAATCAGTCCCGTGATAACGGTGCCCAAGATGAGCAGTATGACGAGTTCAGCCCACACCGCAGGATAAATACGCAGGAAACGTCGTATCCAGAACCGCCTAAGAAATGTGCCGGTTAACTCAACATGCACCACCTGACCACCTAGCAGATATCCGGAAAGCACAAAAAAGAGTGGCACCCCCATCCAACCGAAACCCAGATAGACGGTTGGGTCCAGCACTGTGCCGGCAAACCGATCGGGGCGAATGACTGATGCCGCGGCAGGGAAGAATTGATACCAATGGAAGAGCAAAACAGCCAGCGCCGCCAATCCGCGCAGTGCGTGAAGATGGGCATTAAAATTCATTGACGGTGCAACACGAAAAAGGAGAGCGAATTCAGTCCAAAAGTCGGCAGCAATCTCAGCGGTCGGCTTCCTTGAGCCTCTCCGGCGCTTAGCACTCCCGAGTGATCGCGTTGGTCTGTGTAGGGAGAGATCAATGTCAGGCGATAGCTCCGCACCTTACAATACGTTACGAATCCGGTAGGAGCCTTTTTAAAACCCGCTGCGCAACTGCTGATTCATCCATCTCCGCGACTTCGGGATACGCCTCTCCTCTGAAGGGCGCTAACACCTCGCCCTTCAAGGCCGACTTTCTCTCTTTTTTTATCGCCCTGATCAATCGCTCTTGAACCACGTCCTGGGGAATCGCGTCCCGATTTCGCCGGTCATTAAAACGTATAAAGTGCACACCGTAACTGGTGAGCACCGGCTCGGAGATTTCGCCAGGTGCCTGCATAGAAAACGCCATCTTCTCGAAGTCGGGATGCGTTTGACCCGGGTTAATAAACCCCAGCTTCCCCTCATTTCTCTGTGCCGAAGGATCGTCGGAGTATTCCTTTATGAGTGCAGTAAAGCTCTCTCCCGCATCGATCTTTGCCTGTACCTCCATAGTTACCGTCATGAGTTCGGAGAAAGATCGCTCATCCGAGGCGATAAGCAGGTGGTCCACATCAACCTGCTCACGCGGGCCAAGTTTGTCCTGCTCCACCAAATAACGCTCATCGGCAAGCGCCTCCCAGTCGGTGGCGGCGAGTGCTCGGCCAGCGCGATCCGCTACGAACGCCGAGAGCGCGACCCGATACCCACCATCGAGTTGTCGATAGGCGACTTCGTCCTCTGCTATCAATCCCTCTTCAACTGCGAGACGCGCTGCACGTCGGACGACATAAAGGTTCACCAGAGCATTTTTTATCGCTTCGGGTTTCTGAACGCCTGATTCATAGGCCTGAGGTAGCAGAAATTCCTTCAGGTAAAAGTAGAGCTCGTCCTCGCTAATATTAATGTCATTGACCGATAGCAACACCTCTGCCCGCACCACCATGGACATGCACAACGTCGCGGCCAATAACGTTCGAAAAACAATCATCATGAGATTGGCCCTACCTTGGATAGATCTTCACGTAGTAGGCGCCGTAAGGCGCAAAGGCCCCATCCATGGGATGCCTGTCGCCGGGGGTGCAGTTTTGCGGGGAGAGCTCTGCGTAACAGGCCACCTCCATATTAAAGTACAGAACCCGCTCGGCCGTACCCAGTTCACAGGTAAAGCGGCTTGGTGCGCTGGACTGACTCCATTTCATCTGCAAAGGATTGGGGTTGGGGGAATACTTCCGGCAATAACTGTCGTTGTTATTCAACACCGCGCCACCGGGGGTTGTAGAAAACCATCCCTTCCAAGTGTAATCCGACGCAGACAAATCAGGCATATTGTTCGAGAACTCCATCAACCCCTCCGCGTTGCTTGCACCCCCATTTGCCAGGAAAGGGAAAGAGACAATCTTGCCCTTGGGAATCGGTGTGTTCTCAAAGCCCCAAGTCTTATCCCTCCACGAATCCATGGTGCCGCCAGCATTGACCTGACCATCGGCATTGGGGTCACACGCCACATCCGACGGGGCCCCAACGCAGTAACCCGCATTGGTGTTGGCCGTGAAGTTTGCGATTACCGTGCAGTTCTCGGTAATGGCCCCCGTTCGGTAGCTGGTCCCAGCCGAAACGCCCCTGGGGCAAGAGCCACTTATGTTGTTGAACGAATACCCCGTGTTGGGCGTCACAGTAAAAGATAACGCCCCGCCATCCGCTACGGGAAGCGCGCCCGAGGGGGTGATTGCACCCCCAGTGCGGGCTGAGGCCGTTACGGTAAAACTCTGCGTGGTGATCGGACACCCGACACTGTCGACCGGCGGAGTACCCTCGGTTGGACACTCATCCTCGGGAGTAAAGTAAGTGTCACCGTCAATGTCAGCGCAACCTCGCTTGTCTGTATAGAGCGCCCCTGCAGGCGTATTCGGGCACTGATCCCATATATCGGGGACCCGATCGAAGTCGAGATCGTCCGGTGCGGCAGATCCGCCACCGGAGCCTCCTGCGGCAACGTAGCAGTATCCGTCTTGGGTGACATCCCCAAGGCACCGGAGCCGCAAGTCAAGATCGGGCATGGTTATGGTGATGCCCCCATCGGCCACCACCAAATTCACCTGAGCGGTGTCTGGAATCGCTATGGTATCGCCGCTATCAGCGTTGCTTCCCTTGATAGTCAGCGTTTTGTTCGCCGCGCCGACCGGTGCGGCCACAAAAATCCCGGCAGCACACAACCACAGAACACTGATAAGACATCTCGTTGCGATATTGCTCATTATTTTGGGGCCTCCGTGCCAACCAAGCGGCATGCAATTATAGGACGTTCGGCTCCCGCCGCCTATTCCTATGGTCATTCACTATTACCCATGCTGATCACGCGCCACGCAGAATGGAGCAACAAAAAAGGGGCCGAGGCCCCCTTTACGCTTCTAATCAGCGCTAAGCGGGTCAGCATTCATTGGCCACGGTGCCAGTGCCGACACGACAGGCCTTGTGGGCGGTCGCTATTGCATAATTTGCCAGCACGCCGGCGCCGCCGGCGTTACCGTTAACATATTTCTGCACCGCAAACCCCACCACGGGCAAACCGACGAGCTGCCCGTCTCCCGCGTCGATCGTTCTTGTGCAAGGATCCTTGGCGTCGGTATCTGTTGTCTTGTCGCCGTCAATGTCACATTTATCCAAGGTTGAATCGATTGCCCCGGGCGCAAAACTGACAGTCGCCCACCCGTCATCGGCCTCCAAAAAAGCCGCGATACCAACGGCCACCTGGCTGGTCTCAGCAGCAGACTCAGCCGCAAACTGAACAATGGTCGCCTCGTAGCACAGCGGCAGATCATTGTTGGTGGGGGCGGGGCCCGGGGGTGTCGGCGGAGCGGGGGAGAAATCCGGGCCAGACGCGTCAGGCGCGGGAGGCGGCGGCGGTGTTGATTCCTCCCGGTCTAGAGACCGCAGGGAAGTCGGTTCACACGCCGATTTGCCCGACCATAGCTTGCTGAAAGGCTGAATGGGCTCGGTACCGTTAACATGAAAAGCCTTGGTCGGGAAGTTAAATAGCCAATCGGTCGTTGCCGCGATCTCCGGATCCGTCACGTAATCGTTGTGGACTTCCGTCTTCATGATTAAGGCATTCATCGCCTGAATGCGCTCGACGGCAGACGAGGGGTAATCCCCCGCAAAGTCGAGGGTCACAGCCTTACCATTCACCGATACAATCGCCGCCGTATCCATGGCGGGGTCAGTAAAATTCGGGCGAATGTCACCGGGGAGGTAGTGCATGTCTGACCCCGTTCCGCCCTCTGCAACATGGTCTGCAATGGCAATAGCGTCGTAACCAAAAGCCGCGCCTTGGGGTACGTTGATGACCGTCGCGTAGCCATACAGGCCGCCTCCGGCCCAATCAGCCAGGAATTCGGAGTCGCCAGTAAGATTGGTAGTCTTCGATTCACTGGTCCAAACGCCGTCGCTTGACCACGCTTTGTTGATAATGCCGCAATCAGCAGGCACCCCATTTGCGTCATGGGTAATGGCCGCCGCGGCATTGATAGCCGTCCCGTTGGCGAGCCCTGCCTCGTCAATCACCGGATCAGCATTCGGATCCAATTGACCCATTTCGATAATTTCTATGTAGCCCACTTTCGTCCGGCTGATATCGTTGTTTTCATCCGAATCAAATTTGAGAGTTCGGAACACTTCCCCATTCTCCGGGATCGCGGGCGACGTGCAGGACTTATCCGACGTCACCATTTTTGCCCCGCCCTCCTCCGTAGCGGTGATGGCGAAAGAGAAGTGGTCTTCAGGAGACAGGTACAGGTTGTAGTCCAGCACCTCCTGCGAGTTCTGCGCTTCGATAATGCGCACCTTTACCGCCTTGTGACCGTCCGATGCATTCGCCACGTTGACGAGGGTATTGTTGCCATTTTCGGCAGAATAAAACGGGAATATTAAAGTTTCTCCAGTTCCCAGGTCATTGATGTACATGCCTGCCTGTGCACTAGAGATCACTATCGCCGAGGCTGAACCCACAGCCGCTGATAACAGTTTTATTTTCATTTAGAGCCCTCCCGGTTACTCGCTTCGCCATGGTAACCCGCAAGGCCGTTGTCTCCACGCGCAAAAGATGACAATGACCCGTATCGCACCCGCGCTACCAGTAATGCTACGACGTGCAAGAAAGCGCCCGATTCATCCAATCGAAAGATAACGCCGTTCAGCACTGATTGGCGCTGGTGCCGCTACCCACAACGCATGATTTGTGTGCGGTCGCCATGGCGTAATTTGCCAAAACGCCTGCTCCACCGGCATCGCCATTTACGTACTTCTGAAACGCAAAGCCCACTACCGGCAGACCAAATAACTGGCCCTCACCCGCGTCAATGCCGCGACCACAAGAGGCCTCCAAGTCGACATCTGTAGTGGCGTCGCCATCAACATCGCATGCATTCAGAGTTGAATCGATTGCCGCAGGCAACAGGCTCAGCGTTGCCCAGCCGTCGCTCGCATCAAGAAAAGCGTTCACGCCCACGGTTATCGCACTGGTTCCTGCAGCGGCCTCCTTGCCAAACTGAACCAAAGTAGCTTCGAAACACAGGGGGACATCACTGTTTTCAGGGGGGTTGCTGGGCGGTATTGGCGGTGCCGGAGAAAAGTCGGGATCTTCTTCATCGGGCAGTGTGGTTGCAGTTGACTCCTCTCGATCTACAGCACTGAGTGCACTTGGCTCGCACGCTGCCTGCCCGGTCCATAGTGAGCTGAACGGCTCCACCGGCTCAGTGCCATTAACGTGGAATGCCTTGGTGGGGAAGGTGAGCAACCAGTCTGTCGTTGCTGCAATCGCCGTGTCTGTAACGTAGTCATTATGAATCTCAGAGGCCATCAAAGTTGCGTTCAGTGCCTGAATGCGCTCAGTGGCCTCGACCGGATAATCGCCGTCGAAGTCCAAGGTGACTGCGACACCGTTTATGGAGACGATCGCGGCGGTATCCAGGGCGCTGTCACCAAAGTTGGGGCGAATATCACCCGGCTTATAGTGCATGTCTGACCCGCTCGCCGTGGCTGAAACATGATCAGCGATGGCCACTGCATCGTAGCCAAAAGCCGTACCCTGAGGGACGTTAATAACCGTGGCATAACCATAGAGTCCGCCGCCATCCCAATCTGCCAAGAACTCGGCGTCACCTGTGAGGTCAGTGGTTCTCGATTCGCCCAGCCATACCCCATCGACGCCCCCGGATCTCGACCAAGCCTGCACCAGAATATCGCAGTTGGCGGGGATGCCATCGCCCCCGTGGGTGATCGCGGCGGCTGCATTAATGGCTCTAACAGAGGAACTGCTAAGGCCCACGGTATCGATAATCGGAGGGCTCGCTGGGTCAAGCTGGCCCATTTCAATAATCTCTACATAACCCGTTTGGGTGCGTCCAATGCTGGTGTTGTCAAAGTCGGTCTCCGCCGGGGGCTCGCTGATTTGTTTGTCGGCTGCGTATTTGGCATTGCGAAATGCCACGCCATCACCGGGGATTGCGGGCACAGTGCACGAGTTATCGCGGGTAATGAGCTTGGATCCACCCTCACTGGTCGCGGTAATCGCAAAGGCGTAGTGGTCATCAGGCGAGAGATACAGATTAAAATCAAGCACCTCCTGAGAATTCTGGGCTTCGAGAACGCGGACTTTAACCGCCTTATGAGTACTGGTTGGGTTCGCCAGGTTGATGTAGGTATCGTTGCCGTTCTCGGTGGAGTAAAACGGGAAAATCAGCGTTTCTCCGGTGCCCTGACTGTTTCGATACATCGCAGCATGCGATGGGGATATGGACAGCAGGGAGGCCGTCGCCACCGCAATGTATATAGCGCTTTTTTCCTTCATTATATGCTCCCTCGACTCAGGTCATGGACGGCGTCCCAACTTAGAGAGCTAACGTGGCATGGTTCGTGAGATTAATTAAGGGAAACAATGCACATAAACGGGACCAAGCATTGCGCATAAAAAAAGGGGCCAGCGGCCCCTTTTCTGTGTTTGACTGCCTGGATTAGCACTCGTTAACAGCGGTACCACTTCCAACCGCACAGGACTTGTGGTCGGTCGCCATGGCGTAGTTCGCCAGAACGCCCGCACCACCCGCGCTGCCGTTAACGTACTTCTGTACCGCGAAGCCCAATACGGGAAGACCCGTCAATGTGGCATCGCCAGCATCAATAGTACGATCGCATGCGATCAGCGGTGCAACGGTAGCGCCTTTAGCCTCAACACAAGCAGCAAGATCGCTGTCTAAGTCATCAGGAGCAAAGCTGACTGTTGCCCAGCCGTCATTTGCGTCGAGATACGCACTGACGCCCACTGCTACTGTGCTCGTACCAGCAGCCGATTCCTCAGCAAACTGCATGATAGTCGCCTCGTAACACAGCGGCACATCGTCGCCGGCTGGCGGTGTGCCAGGCGGAGTCGGGGGCGCTGGCGAGAAGTCAGGACCTGAAGAGCCAGGAGCAGGCGGAGGCGGAGGCGTAGACTCCTCACGATCAAGCGCAGAAAGCTCGGAGGGCTCACACGCTGCCTTGCCACTCCATAGGGCACTGAAGGGCTCTACCGCGACAACTTTCTCGTTTACGTGGAACGCCTTTGTGGGGAAGGTGAACAACCAGTCAGTGGTCGCGGCAATGGCCGGATCCGTGACATAGTCGTTATACACCTCGGTTGACATCATGGTAGCGTTCAAGGCTTGAATACGCTCAACTGCCTCGTCAGGATAGTCGCCATCGAAGTCAAGGGTCACCGCGGAACCGTTCACGTTGATAATCGCCGCCGTGTTCAGTGCGCTGTCGCCAAAGTTGGGGCGAATGTCGCCCGGCTGATAGTGCATGTCTGAACCGGTTGACCCTGAGGCAACGTGGTCATTAATCGCGACTGCATCGTAACCAAAAGCAGCACCCTGAGGCACGTTGATCACGGTTGCGTAACCGTAAAGACCACCACCCTGCCAAGCTGCCATAAATTCAGAGTCGCCCGTCAAATCCGTGGTCTTAGATTCAGCCAACCAAACCCCGTCAACACCTGCGAGTGTAGACCATGCATCGACCAAGATGTCACAGTTAGCAGGAACACCGTCAGCGCCGTGCTTGATAGCCGCCGCTGCGTTGACGCCTGCTGCCGGCGTGGCTGCAAGGCCCTTCTTGTCGATGATAGCAGCTGAGGCTGGGTCAATCTGACCCATCTCGATCACTTCGATGTAACCGACCTGAGTACGGCCAATGCCTGTGTTATCGAAGTTGTCCTTGGACTCATCCGCGTCCGTCGCGGGATTGTCCTCTGTCGCGAGCTTGTCGCCTGCATACTTGAGGCTACGGAAAGCGACACCGTCTGCAGGAATCGCGGGAACAGTACAGGAGTTGTCGCCAGTTACCAACTTGGCGCCGCCCTCATCTGTTGCAGCAATCGCAAACGAGAAGTGATCCCGAGGTGACAGGTACAGGTTGAAGTCCAACACTTCCTGCGAGTTCTGTGCCTCTAGAATCCTGACCTTCACCGCCTTGGTGTCGGTTGTCGTATTGGCAATGTTCACCAAGGTGTTGTTGCCGTTCTCGGCAGAATAGAACGGGTAGATTAGGGTTTCACCCGTTCCCCGCTCGTTTACGTACATAGCCGCATGTGCAGCGGACATAGCTACCGCTGAGGCTGCACCCACGGCCAGTGGCAATACCTTCTTCTTCATTGATCACTCCTAAAAGTTGTCAAACGTTTGATGTTGTTTCGAAAACCAAGTAACCCTAGCTGAGCTAGCTCGTCGGTCTTACGAGTCGCGTGGCCACAGCATACGCAGGACCGAAGCTCCTCGGGCTTCTCAACATGGAGAAAGTATCACAGTGAATCAACGCCGTTCAAGTAAAGGAATGGTACTTTTTTACCCTGCCCGGACGCTATTATTCACGGAATCTGCTTACCCCGACTCGACGACGGTTGAAAGGCGAATTTTATTCCGCCAAATTTTGGTACAGGTACCAATTATTGTCGATCAATAACCAATGCTCAGCGAGAAACGTGGTCGTTGGCTCGAAACGGGCGGCTTTATAACTCACCTCAATGGCGACTTTACACCGATCAGCCTGCTCGCCACCCGCACAGGTCACATTGGTAACCTGCGCTGATAGCCACATCGTCACCCCCGCCCAGCGCGTGCCGTACTGGCCCGGCCCCTCCGTGCTTCGATACCCCGGGGTTGTGAACTCATAGGAGGCTTTGTAATCCCCAGCCATAAGGGTGTCCAGACGCTGCTGTGCGCGGTAGGCAACCAGCTCCTCTGGCGTGCGTCCATCCAATACACTGCATGCGCTGAAACCCACAAAAATAAAAAGCACGAACACTAATCTGCCCACGAGGCACCTCTCTGGAGATCGGTAGGTATTAAATCGATGCTGCAATTTAGTCGCCGTTGGCCGCTTCCAAGTTTACCGGAAGGTCGTCAAAATCGGTAAGCCCTCGCATTCTGGAGCGCATCTCGCGGTTGACGTCGCGTAAATCCTGATCTGACTCCATCACTCGGGGAGTAATGAAAATCAATAGCTCGGTACGGGTAGAAGCCTGTGTCGTGGTACTAAAGAGCGAACCCACCAGCGGGATATCCATCAGCAGCGGCACACCGCTCTTACCCTCTGTTTCGTTGTCGCGAATCAGCCCGCCCAATACGACCGATTCTCCCGATCGAATCGCCACGCGGGAACTCACGGTGCGCTCCAGAAAACTGCGTTGCCGCGTGGCGGCATCAACCGGGCCCACATCAGTGACCGACTGATCGATATCCAGGGTCACCAGCCCGCCATCATTTACCGATGGCGTCACCTGCAGTTTTACACCGGTATCTTTGTATGTGATGGAGTTTTGGACATTGCCACCGTTGGTCACGGTTGTCTGGCTCTGAACAGGCTGCTGGTCACCCACGTGGATATGGGCAGTGTGATTGTCCAAGACCATAACAGACGGTGTCGAGATAACATTAATGAGTGACTCTTGCGCCAAAGCATTCAGCACAGCTTTCACGGCGCCAGCGCTGTTAGTGATGGTGTAAGAAAAACCCGCTTGGGGTGTGAGGCCACCCCCCAAGTCCAGTAGCCCTCGACCAGAGTCACCACCACCCAGATTGTTGTCGAAAGCCCATTCGAGCCCATACTCAAGATCGTCGCGCAGGGTGACCTCCACGATACTCGCCTCTATGAGCACCTGCGTCGCAACAACGTCGAGCTTTCGCAGGATGCGCTCTATCTTTTGATACTCGTAAGGTGTGGCGTAGACCAGTAGCGAATTGTTGAAATCGTCCGATACCACCCGCACATCATCGCCAAGGGTAAATGAGCCGCCCCCGCTTGGCGCCTTGCGGCTTTTAGCGGCACTGCCAGAGCCAGAGCCGCTGGTGGTCTGGGTCATCCCGGGAGCAACCCCGCCTTTGGCGGAAGCACCGCCAGTGCCACCCCCGTATATTACGCTCAACAAGTTAGCCATTTGGCCAGCGTTACCGTTGCGCACCGGATAAACCTGCAGAATCGGCTCCGACGCCGCATCTTCGATGCTATCTAATTGCTCTACCCACCTTTGCACAGTCGCGATGTAGTGGGCGCGCGGGGACACTACCAAGATGCTGTTCAATCTCTCCACCGGTAAGATTCGCACCATGTTGCTGATGCCACCCTCGCCCCCGTCGGGCCCTGCAGCAGCCAGAATGTGCTCCAATTCCGCAAATATCTCCTCCACGGTGGAGTTAGAGAGCGGAAAGATACCCACCGATTTTCCTGCGAGCTGGTCGATGTCAAAGGTAGCGATGATATCTAGCCACCCCTCGAGTTGGAGCTGGGTGCCCGCGAGGATGAGTAGATTGCGACCTTGGTCAATGCGCACAAAGGCATCGTCCTTGGCCACGGGCTTTAGTATTTCAGCCATCTCCACCGCGCTGATGTACTGCAACGGAATAATCACATTGCTGAACCCCGTCCCTGGGGCTGAATCATAGCTAGGCACCGTCGAGCGAATATTGGGCGAGCCACTGATAAAAAACCGATCATTCGGGCCGCGAATCATCAGCACGTTGTTGTTCCTAAGCAATGATTCGAGAATGGGCAGCAACTGATCTCTGGCTACCGGTGAGCGCGTTCTCAGCGTAATTTCACCGGGCACCTGATTTTCTATCACGTAGTCCAGGCCCAGGGTGTCACCGAGAATCGTATGGATCACCTCATTAAGTGGGGCCTGCTCAAAATTCAGCATTACCGCGTCACCCTCGAGCCGAATCGGTGGGCGGGCGGGCGGCAAATTCATAGCCTCGTCCGTGCCTAAAAATATGGCGGCTTCGACCGGGGGATCTGGAGCCTCAGTGTCCGCAGCCAATGCGACATCGCCCTGAGGCGTATTTAAGATCGGAGCGTCCACCTGGCCAATGTCTGAGGGTGCAGTGGCACAACCCGCACATACCACAATGGCAAAAGCAAGACACTTCCCCGAATACCCCGGAAAACTAAATGACAGTAGCGAATGCGTCATGCGGATGTCGTACCCCAAACCAGTCCAAAGAATAACTCTCGAGCGCAGTGTACTGACGGGAAGCACCATAATTTTATTCGGACTTTGGTCATATTACGGCTTAGCATCTGACGCCTTGGCCTGACTCTCTATCTCCCGCTTTTGGCGCGCGGCAATTGACTCAAAAGTGACCGGGCCATCATGAACCGGCGGCGATTCGGTCTTTGCCTGACTGGCCCCCAGACCACTGGCACCTTCCTCGCCCCTCACCTGATCCGACCCAGTCGCTGACCAGGTCGTCACCGGAGGTAACGGCAAGCTGCTGGCCACAGCCAACTCCAACTCCACTTGCTCACCAGCATCACTGCGAAAATGAGCCGAGCGCAGATCCGTCCTGTCAAGCACCCACCCCTGCAACGACTCGCCAACGGCAAGTCTGGATCGCTCTTTTGCGTCATTGAGCAAAATAACGCCGCCACCCTCCCCTGAAGAGAAAACCCCCAGAAGCTGGTATCCATCTAAAACACTGGATGAGGTCGCGCTTGGCAGCGGCTCCGGTGCTTCAGCTTCCGCTACAACCACACGCTCCATCGGTCGCCTTGAAGTAACGAATAGAGGTCGGAAAATAAAATCGAGACTCTCCTCCTCCAGCAACCCTCCAAGGGACTCTTCGTTCTGCGCACTCATTCTCAGCTCGGCGGGCATATGCGGCGAGACGGTGGGTTGCCAAAAAATATTCACTAGCAAAAGCAACGCGCCGCCCAAAGCGGCGAACCCAATCTTTTGCAGGTGAAGCCCAGGCCAAGACAGCACCTCTCTGACCCCTGTCATCCCGCCACCCGCAGCGCGACAACCCTAAGCCGTACGGAGAGAAATTCGGCCATCTCTTTGCTGTCCCTCCGAGATAACCGCTTGCGTTGCATCTCCATCGATACTGCTGTCAGTGCCGGTGAGTGCTGTGACAGCGAAACCAAAAAGGCATCCAGTGCAAGCGGAGGCCCGTCAAGACTGAGATCCACTATTAGCTGGTCAAAGTGGTCCAAAGCCTCGTCTTGTTCGGAATCGTCTTTTGAGTTCATGACCGCGACCTGGCTGCCCACCACGATCAAACCGACATCCTCAGCGAAACCCCTCAGGGTCTGCTGTAATCGCGCACCGGTCGCGTTGGCATCATCATCGTTCTGATATGACAACGAATCCACTGAAACCAAAAACTGCTTTGCAGCGAGTTCCAACTCGGCTGCCGAGGCTTCATATCCGAGCATTCTGGCGATCCGAGGCTCCAGACGCGCTGTCGAGCGAAGGTTCTCGACGGTCAGCGCCGTCAGCTGAACTACCGTCGTCGCTAACAGCACTGAAAGCAGGGCTGCGGCTGTTGCAAAGACCCATCGCGCCTCTCTGGGCAAGCCGTCAAACCAGGTTCTAATCACGCATGCCCCCCTGAATCTCCATGGTTAAGGTGAATCGCTCTCGGCCCGACCTATTATCAAGGGTAAACGCCGAGGGGGCACTAACATCTGCAAACAATTCGGATTCAGCGAGAGTGGCCTGATAATCAGCCGCGTTCACAGCCAACCCAGTTACCGTCAGCGTCGAATTATTCAGAGATAAGCGATTGAGATACACAGAGTCTGCCGTGGCGCCAGCGAGTTTGTGAAGCCACGGCCGATAGTCTGGTTGTGCAGCAAAGAACCGCTTAGCTTCGGCAAACTGCTCCTGCGCTTCAACGAGGGAACTGCGCAATCTCACAACATCCCTCGAACGCTGTTCAGTTTCTGCCAGAAGCTCCTCGTATTGCTCCGCTGTTTGTGCAGTCCACATAACTGGGACCAACGACAGAAAAATCATGCCACAGACCCCTCCGAGCGCGCGCAAGCCGAACTGCCGTAAATTATCAAAGTACCGTTCACGAATCGCTGAACCCCGATAGTTCAGCAGGGGCACATAAGTGCTCAGCCCAAAGGCAGATAGACCAAAGGACGCTCGCGGGCCCGCCGCCTGAGTGGCTTCCCGCATTAGCTCATCCGCGGTGACACGTGATACCAGAACAATCTCTACAACCAGCGAGTCGACGGTCCGCGCCACCACTTTGCTTCCCCACCGAGTCTCGTTGAGTGGGAAGGGACTGTGGGCCTGCACCTGAGCGGAGACCGCTTCCTCAAGGAAGATCTCAGCGCTGATGGGCAGCGTCATGCTTGTCGCCAGCGCCTGACTCTCTGGCAAGACCACCTCAATGATGCGAGGGTCTGCTCCCTCTGCAATGACCTCGGAGTGATGGAGATCCTCGAGCTGGTAATAATGGACTTTGGGACACAGCCAGTCTTTCAGGCCCGCCTCATCACCCCACAATAGCTGGAGCATGCCCAAGCGCACGCGCCTATGAAGCAGACTTAAATCGAAGCCAAATAGACTGAACTGGTTAACATCGCTCATTTCCGTCGTCCTCGGCTTCGTTCCAAGGTAACTGGGCCAGAGCGTAGCAGAGTGCGGGACGGATCCCCCCCCACCCAAACTGTCTGCTTCAATTCACTGGCATCAGGCAACTTCATGACGAGCTCTGCCGCGCTAATGGACCTATCAGCCGCACCATTGGGATTACGCAGAGACTCGGCAATCGACTCAAAAGTGATTCTGCCCTCAATTCTGCCGCGTGAGGCCCCGTCACTACCTTCGGGCGCTGTGTCCGTGGCAATGCCGCTGTCTGCTCCCTCATCGGCAACCAGCGATGCCAACTCTGGCGAAGCGACGGCCGCGGATATCGCACCAGTCCGATACGGGTGCACATACACCTTGATTTTGTCGTACACCTGACGGGAGGCGCCCTCAACCCCCAATAATTCCTCGCTATAACGAAAACCGGGGAAATCCATTCGGTATTCCATCACGCCATCCACCAGAGCGGCTGCCACTCTCTCATCTGCTTCACCGAGCTTCGTAAAAAGCATCATCAACTCACCGCGATCGGCCGTATTCAGCGAAACAAAACCGTCTGACGGTCGCAACGTTCCAGACACAGCCCACCCATTTTCGAATTCGTAACGCTTGCTGAAAAATTTTTCACCAGCCTTAACCCCAGTGCCAGCTTCGTCCTCAGCCTTCGATTCCTGAGACGCCACCGCCGGCGTTTGTGTTGCCATTGCGCTATCTCGCGAAAGTAACTGAGCAACTCCGCGCCCTATCGCCTGCGACCTCGCCTCCCTGACCCGCAATTCCGCCATCGCAACATCTGCGCGCGCAAAATGTATGACGGCTGCCACTGTTAACGACATCCCGGCAATCATCCACAATAATAAAGCGATTGCGAATCCACGCTGTGGCAACAAGGGACTCACAGCGGCCCCTTGTACTGATCAAAAACGACAATTAGTGGCGGCCAATCGTCCTCGGTCGTTATCTCCAACTGAATCGCCCAAGGTATGCCCGATTCCGACTCACCTTGACCCCCTATATCCAGAGACCGACCCCAATCGTCTCGGGGCGTGGCGCGATAAGAAATCCTCAGCGTTTCAGTATTTTCTAGCAACACCGTTGTCTCAACCGTGGCCCCCCAATCGGGTTCATCTTGCGGGTCTGCGAAGCGATCAAACGGCGCAAAATTCAACAGGAGCCGATTACCATCAGCGCTCAGTTTCAAATGTTGCAGACCACCCGCACTCCCTACGCGGTCAATCGGCGCCACCCATCTCATCCAGCGGGCAGTGCCATCGAAATATCCCGGATCGGGAAGGGCATCGCGAAGCGCTTGACGAAGAAACCGGTCAACCTCACGCTTTTGCGAGGTGCTCTGTGTTGCATCCTGAAGGCGATCATAAGTTTGCCCGAAAGTGCGCATGGCCGTAACAACAGCCAGCATAATCATGGCGAAAATGACCGACGCGACCGTCACCTCAACCAGGGTCATACCCGACTGTGCGCGAGGAGCATTGCCTTGAGCCGCGCTCACTCCAGCGACCCCCTCAACGGCACTACGGTTAACAAGTCCACAGTTCTCGGAGAGTCATTCCCCGGCCAGCTCACCACCACCTGCAGATATTGCAGTGCCTGAGGAGCAACACCCCTTTCTTCCGGCGACATTCCGTCGTCAAAGGGGGAAGGCCAGCTGCTGACCACCCAGTCATATTGTTCAAACCGGCCCGCCTTGGAGAAGTTCTCCTCGGTAATATAGCTGTTATCGGCCAGCATCGATTCCGCCAACATCACTGCGTCGGTGTACTCCGCAGCCACCCTGACATTGCGCGTCGCGCCGGTTGCAGCCTGATAAAGCGCTCCAAGGGACAGCGAGAGCACTACCAATGTCACCAACATTTCAATCAAGGAAAATCCGTGGTCAGCCCCTGGGCTCTTAACCCACCAGACCGTCTCCTTCTTCGTAAAAGACTCGGGACATCGGTTGCCCTTGGTGTCCTCTTCGCCACCACGGCACAGCACACGCAACAGCAATTCCCGCGCACTTATTGCCTGAGTCCTCTGCGGTTCGCGAGGCATTCACAGCGCCTCTTGAGTCACATCACCCAACAGCCAGTCGATGGTTAGGTGAACCCCCGCGCCGTTGGGTCTGACTACGGTGATCTCCCCTCCGGAAGAACCCCCCGCCGGATAAAAGCGAATTGCCGCCAGACCAGGCTTAGGGCTTACCTCCGCGGCATACACAACAGTAATATCGAGCGTCTCAGGCAGTTCAGCAAATTGGTCCTCGCCAAGATCAGTAGCGTTGGCAGTGAGGGCAAATCGGTTGTTGTCTGTACTGATCAGCAGATCGACCGGCTCGCCCCCGGCGAAGGCATCGCGGCGACCATTCTTTGCTGCAGACACTAACTCCCGCACTGCCTCGCGATACTCCATGGTGTCGTAAAGCGAGCGGACCGAGGGACCACCCAAGGCAAACAGCAATCCGGCGATGACCAGCACCACCGTCAGCTCAAGCAGCGTAAACCCCCCTGCAGTGGAACGCGTCATATCATCAATTGGAGACATCACCGTCTTCACCGGATCCACCCTGACGCCCATCTGCTCCCAACGAGGTAATCTCGATGGCGGACCCGGAAACCCGATATTCGTAGGCATTCCCCCAGGGATCTTCGGGGATCTCATCCTTTTTGAGATAGGGTCCATTCCATCCCTTGGCGCCAGAGGGCTGCCTGACCAGCGCCTCCAAGCCATCGCTCTCGCGGGGGAAACGCCCCACATCGAGTTTGTAGAGCTCGAGCGCCTGCTCGAAATCCCTGATCTGAATGGCCGCAGACTTTGACTTGGCGCCGCCCAACTGGTTCAGCACCTGAGGCCCCACCAAGGCGGCCAACATGCCGAGAATAGCCAGCACCACCAGCAGTTCCACCAGCGTAAAACCGCTGTGTCGAAGGGCGCGTGTTCGCGGTAGCAACATAATTCCTGTCCTCAATAGATGGGCCTGCAGTTATTCAGACAACCAGTGTGTTGACGGACAGAATGCCCATCAATATCCCCATGATAATAATGGCAATAATGCCACCCATACCCAAAATGAGCGCGGGCTCAAGCAGGGTTAGCGCCCGCTTAACCTCATCTTCCACCTCGCCCTCGGACACCTGCGCCAGCTCCAAAAGCATCGTATCCAAACTACCCGACTCCTCGCCCACCCGCACCATTTGTAGAGCAACGGGAGAAAAAACCCGGGCGTCCAGTGCCTGTGACAAGCGCCCACCGCGCTTGATCGTCTGGGGTAACTCCATTAGCGAAGCACGGATCAGGCTGTTTCCTACCGTGCCCACCGCGATATCAGTGGCGCGTAGCATCGCGACACCGTTATGCAGCAAGGTGCCCATAGTGCGGGCAAACCGCGCCACCTCGTACTTGAGCATAATCGAACCCACCAGGGGTAAAGTCAGGCTCTTGAGATCGAGCCACTCGCGCCCGCCGGGGGTGGCGGCCCAGCGGCGCACCCACCACACGCTGGCGCCCGACAACAACAGCAACAACCATCCCCATGCTGAGACAAGATCCCCAAGACCGACGATCATCTGCGTCAGAAGCGGTAGCGACTCTCCCATATCTTCAAAAAGCGCCTCGAATTCAGGCACGACATAGCCCAGCATCACAAACACCGACAATGTTGCTACCGCGGCCAGTATGGCGGGGTAAATCAGCGCCGAAATCACCGATGCCCGCACTGTCTTGGCGCGCTCCAAATAGGCCGCCAGCTCCTGCAACACATCGGCCAGGTGCCCGCTGGCCTCGCCTGACCGCACCATATTGATATAAAAATGATTAAACACATCCGCGCGTTTCTCGAGCCCGGCGCTCAGCGCCTTACCCCCCTTTAGGGCATCCAGGAGTTCCTGAAGCAGCTGTTTTTGCACACCCTCGGCGGCAGATTCAATCTGAACCTTGATCGCGCGATCCAGCGGCAGTCCAGCCTTGAGCAACACCGACATCTCAGCGGTGAATCTCAGGACATCCTCCCGGTCAACGCGCTTTTTGCGCTTGGCTCGAGGTTTGCCCGAGGATATCTTGCCCAGTAGCGTCCGGGCGGTCTCCGCATCGGGCAGCGCCACGGCCTGCTGGCCTACATTTTGCGACGTTTGCACTGACTCGTTAGTAGGTGTCACTGACAGCGGCGTCAGCTGCTGGGCACGCAATTGTCGCTGGGCGCTCGCCACATCTTTTGCGGTCAACAGCCCCGTATCAATCGCACCTGTTCGACCGAGCGCCTTATAACGAAACGCCGGCATCGGTTAACCGCCCTGCTGAAAGGCGCAGTCACGCCGCATAGGATTCGTCCCTCGCGTCCTCGTTTTGGTCCTGCGTAACACGCAGCACCTCGTCCAGGGAGCTGAGGCCCAAAGCCACCTTGCGCAAACCATCCTCATAGAGCGTGCGCATGCCGCGAGCCCTGGCATGCTCCCGCAGCTGGTGCGCGTCCGCGCCGTCGAGCACCGCCCTCTGCGCGGCCGGGTCGAGCACAAACAGCTCGTGAATCGCCATACGGCCCCGGTACCCCGTTTGCTTACAGGTCTCGCATCCTGTCGCTTCGTAGACGACCTGATTACCGTCCAGCATAAAGGGCTCAAGCCCGGTGCTTTTCAGAATGTCGCGGGGCAACTCTTTAGCAGTTTTACATTCGTTACAGAGCTTTCGAACGAGTCGCTGCGCCAGCACGCCGTTCACCGCCGCCGTGATCAAGAACCGCTCCACACCCATGTCCTCCAGACGGGTGATGGCACCCGCCGCGGTGTTGGTATGCAGCGTGGACAACACCAGATGGCCCGTGAGTGCGGACTGCACGGCAATTTGCGCCGTTTCGGTATCCCGCATTTCGCCGATCATTATGATGTCGGGGTCCTGTCGCAGGATCGAGCGCAGCGCTCTGGCAAAGGTCAACCCGATCTGGCTGTGCACCGGTATTTGATTAATACCGTGCAGTTGATACTCCACCGGGTCTTCCACCGTGATCACTTTGAGTGAGTCGGAATCCATGTTGGAGAGCGAAGCATACAGGGTTGTCGTCTTGCCCGAGCCGGTGGGACCCGTGAGCAACAAAATACCGTGGGGCCTCTTCAGCAGCTCTGAGTAAGCCTCAAAGGTGTCCTCACTGAACCCCATGTCGGCGAGATCAAGGCGGATGCTTTCCCTGTCCAGCACGCGCATAACAATGCCTTCGCCATGCACCGTGGGCAACGTCGACACGCGCAGATCCAACTCGTGACCCTTGACCCGCATCATGATGCGTCCGTCCTGAGGCAATCGCCGCTCCGCAATATTCAAATTGGCCAGTAATTTAATTCTCGAAATAATCGCCGCACACAGGTTGGTGTCAACGATCTGACTTGCCTCCTGCAGTACACCATCTATCCGGTACCGCAGCCGTAAGCCATCATCGAAATGCTCCAGATGAACATCTGACGCCTCGATATCAAGTGAGCGTTGAATAATCTGATTCACGCGTTGGATGACGGGCGCTTCGCTGGCGAGATCCTTGAGGTGCTCGACGAATTCCGTGTCGTTCACATCAAAGGCGCCAAAGGTATCGAGCGCCTCTTCTTCATCGCTCTGGGTATAGCGCTCCAGCGCCGCCTCAATATCCGTCGCAACACCCAGCTGCAATTCGATGCGTTTCCCGGTTGCCAACTGCAGCGCTTTCCTCACAAACGGATCCTGAGGCGCAAGCGCGGCTAGCACGATGCCGTCATCGCTAGCGGAGAGCGGCACGACGTTGTTGTTGAGCAAGAAATGTTCGGGTAGGGATTCGATGATCACGGGTTCTTCCGGATAATCCCCTTTATCCGCGACCTTTACGTTCAGCTCTTCTGCCAAATATTTTGTGACATTGGCCTCGGCGACGAGCCCGAGCCGCACCAACGCCTCGCCGAGCATGCAACCCATCTCGCGTTTAGCCATTCGCGCGCGCTCAAGGTCGCGCGCGCTCAACAACCCGGCGGCCACGAGCCTTTCTCCCATGGCAATGGGTGCTGACAATTCTGTAGGCGTTTCGTCGGTCACTCTATTCATTCCTGAATGATTGCGCTGCGCTGAAACAACTTTTGCCACGTGCTCTTTTGACGGCAAGTCCCCAACGCTTATTCCCGCCAACGTGCACCCCGCACCCTGACTACCCACTTTAACACTGAGGTCCACAATTAACCGACTGACGACAGGTAGTTTTCACACCTTACTTCCGCCAGTTAGCAACGGTTTCTCATAGATTTGTCCGGGCACCCTCGTTAAGCTGTGGCACTTTCAGCTGGGGCGCATCCACCGCATCGCGCCCTCGTCAAGATCCAGCCTGAAACGAGTAAGATGAAAAAAAGAAACGTGCTTCTGCACTATCACATCTTTAAAAACGCTGGCACGACCTTCGAGCGCGTGCTGGATGAGAACTATGGCGACCGGCACATCACCTTTGACGGGCCTTTTACGTTCTCCAATTTCAATCAAGATCAACTCAATACCGTTATCGGGCGTCACCCCAACGCCGTCGCTTACTCATCCCATCAAATCCACTTGCCCGCCCCCACTTCACTCAGTTTTCGCCCCATACCGGTCGTCTTCATTCGGCATCCACTGCTGCGAATACGATCGATATTTTTGTTTGAGCAACGCACGGCAGTCGGCGACTCACCCGAAGCGACAACGGGCATGGAAGGGTTCGAGGAATGGGTCATAACCACTCTCAAGGGTGACCAGAGCTGGCTACAAATCTCGAATTCGCAGACCAACTTTTTGAGTCGCGCCTATAACTTACCGCCAAAGCGAGCGCGCAAGGGAGTAGGCGCCCATTTTGATTTGCAGCTGGCAATAAACAACATAAGCCTTGTGCCCTGTCTCGGCCGGGTGGAATATTTCGATATTGACGTGAAAAGCTTCGGTGAGACGCTGAGCCGTTACGGCATGAACTTCAGCTATCAGCAACGACCCGCTGACAATATCAGCGCGCCAGATCACGGAACACCCATCGAAGCACAACTAAAATCGCTACAAGATGGCGTCTCCTCAGATACATGGCTAAAACTTCGACAACTCAATGATCAGGACCTGTCGCTGTATGAGGTTGCGCACGAGATGGTAGAGCAGCGCCTAAAAAGCGGTTTTCCGCTCCCGGTCGTCTAGCCACGGTGCAAGCGCCGCGCACAGCGCGCGAGCGGCAACGTCGGACGTAAAGCGTCCGTCCAAAGACGCCAATCCGTTGACGGACAGCGTTTGCCACAGCACCTCATCGGAATACGCCTCCACAATCGCCGAGACGAAATCCTGAGGACTATCGCCGACCATAACCTCCTTTTTAGGGATCAAACCCATTCCCTCAACGGACACTGATGAACCCACCACGGGCACCCCGTAACTCAGCGCCTGATTCACCTTTCCTTTGACGCCCGCGCCATAGCGCAGTGGCGCTATGGCCAGCCTGCAGTTTGCATAAAAGGGCGTCAGGTCCTCCACAAATCCCACCATGGTTAGCCCCTGCTCCTCACCCCATTTCTTGAGGTTCTGTGGCATGCGGCTTCCGACAATAAACGTCTCTACATCGGGTATTGCAGCTCTCACAGCGGGCCAGATATGGGTACCGTAATATTCCACTGCATCAACATTGGGCGGGTGCTGAAACCCACCCACGAATAGGATGCCGTTCCTGCTGTCATAAGACGACACCACCTCCTGAGGCTCATGGATATTACTGATAATGGTGACGCGGGCACTGGGCATTTCCCGCGCAAGTTCCGCTTGTTCTGCGTCACTGACCACGATGGTCATATCGGATTGCGCGATGACGCTACACTCTTCCTGATGTGCAAGCCCGGCCATTTCTTTCGTCGCGGCAGCACCATCAAGATCAAACTGCCGTCTCAACCTGAGGTAGTGGAGATCAATAGTGTCAAACCAGACCTGAGTATCGGGGTAGCGCTGCTTCAGCTCGTCGATATATTGAATAGCAATGTAATGCCGACATAGCGTGACGATATCGTATCGACCGGCATGCTCGCGCAAGTAATCCCCCATGGACTGCACGTGGGGACTGTGGAGTACTTCTATTCCTTCATCACGGAGCTGTTGGCCATAGGGTTCCTCGGCCAGCAAGTTGTCGGCGACAAAAGTGACTTTGCAACCGATCGACAGCAACAGCTTAAGCAAGCGCAGCGTGCGTAATGATCCTGAGTCTTGGTCCGGCGTCAGCATGCAGGCTTCCACCCACAACACATGCACGCGCTTTTGTCGATCACACTCCCGTAACGGATTGTGCCCATTGGGGCCATGTCCTGTCAGTCTCTGCTCCCACTTCGCCACAAAAGTCGATTGGTTTTTCACCTGATAGGCTTTTTGACCTTGTGAAAGATCAGTGCCATGACTCACGCCCTCGAGATGAATAACCTTCGCGGCTGGCTGATAGAGTACCCGCCTGCCCCGCTCGCTGATTGAGAAACACAGGTCGGTATCCTCGTAATAGCAAGGCATGAACCGCTCATCGAAACCGCCGATTTCCGCCCACAGGGGCGCGTCGATCATCAAAGCGGCGGCCGAACAGTAGTCCGCCTCGCGAACATAATTGAACCGGGGATCTGTGGGGTGTTCGTCGCGACCCCAGTTCCAGCCCGAGCCATCTCGCCACACGATACCCCCGGCCTCTTGCAAGCGCCCGTCGGGATACAGCAACTGTGCGCCCACGGCACCCACGTCGGAAAACCGATCAAAGGTTTCCCACATGGCTTGCACTGCGCCCTGCATCACCACCGTGTCGTTATTCAAAAGCAATATGCGCTCACCGCGGGCTTCAGAAACAGCGGCATTGCATGTTCGCAGAAAACCCAGATTCTCTAGGTTTCGTAATACCACCACACCGGTGATCCCCATGTCGTCAGGCTGAAAAGGCGTTTCAAACGCATCGTCTGCAACGATCACTTCAAAGCTAACCGATGGAGGATGGAGGTAAATGCTGCGAAGGCAATCTGCCGTGACCTGATGTTGGCCATAGCAGGGGATGACAACAGACAGCTGAGGCACTTCTGCAGACAGAAAGGCAATGGGGCCCTCGGGCAGCGTGGGCAAGATAGTCGCGCCCGCGGCTGGCGACGGCACCGTGTCCCCATGCCGACGAACCCACCGGGACCATCGCCTCCCGATTGCTATGCGCAGCCCCTCCCAGCCGCCCATCGCATGATGGTAGCGCACAAAAACCAGCACCTTTCGAACCCACTGCCTGAAGTCGGGTAAAAACCAGAATAGACGCTTGAGCGGATGCAGCACACCTCGCAGGGGGGCAGTGGCCAGCCAGATTGTGCTGGTTTCCAGCTCCACCACACGGTTCAGAAGCTGACTTTGCCGTTGTACCAATTGGTCGCGGTGCTGCCGCGTCTCCTCCAACACCTGCATCAAATGACCGACATCCGCCTCTTTACTGGCCTGTAACGCCGCAATCTCGGCCTTGAGATGGACCTCTTCCCGCTCCGCGGCCACCTTGAATTCAGTGATAACGTGCTCCAGATGCTGCACTTCGTCGGCCCGGACCGCCAAGTGCTCCTCGCGCTGTGCCAACGAGTGCGCGGTATGCATCACATGGCGTCGCAACTCAGCCGTTGCCTCGGGGATATGCTGATCCAGCGCCGCGTTGAGTAGCTCTTCCAGCGGCGGTGCTGCCCTGCTCGCCGGATTGTCGGTCTTATCGATCTCTGCCAGCGCGGCGGCCAGCCGTTCAATCTTTGGCTCAGCAGCCGCGATTCCGTCAAGGTACCGCGCGACATAGTCAGCCTCTGAAGTGACGTCCACCACCGGGGCAACTCCGGGCTCCCCGACAACAGTGTAGGCACGCGGTTGCGCAAGTAACGCTGCCAGTATCGTCTCGGCATCGGCCTCAGCGGGCAGCAATTGGGCACGATCAATATCGCGCAGGCGCTCAGCAAACGCACCAACCTGAGTTGCCACAATCGGTAAACCCGTGGCCAAACAAGACGTGAGGGCATAACTAAATGTTTCGGGTATTTGGGGTGTGAACAAGAAGCAGTCCACTCGCTCCCGCAGCAAAATATGAGGCAGCGCTTCGCGGGGGTAAGGGCCTGTCACTAGCGCACGGCAACCCTTATAAAATGGGCGAATCGTGGGCCCAATCACCACAAAATCGAGCGGCAAATCCCGCTCCTCCGCGAGCTGGATAATGGCCTCGACCACATCGAAACCCTTGATCAATGACAGCGCGCCGACGACCGCGACCTTCAGGCGCGACCGACCCTCTTCCCGATGTCGGGCCAGCGTCGGGTCTATCGTCTCCGGATGCGGCCAAACCACCGTATTCGCTGCTGGGAAGTACTCGTTGATGACACCCGCAACGTAGCCCGTTGGGCAGATGACACGCTGCGCCTTGCAGAGATGCTCATTGAACAATCCGCGCCACGGCTCAATCTCCAAATCCCAATGATTGCGTCGCTGAGCAATGCACTCGTTACATACGGCAACGGCTGGACGGCCACAGTAGCGCCCCGCGCTATCCTGAAAATGGAACTGCGGACAAGCGGTGACGAAGTCATGAACAGTCACGTCGTACGGGAGCCCTAATTTTTCGGGCAATGACAGCACCCACTGCGGCAGCCCCTCGTAGTGATGGAAATGCAGCCGCTGGATGCCCAATGCAGCAATCAACTCGGCCGCAAGGCGCTCCGCCTCCGTCACATAAATTCTTTTGCTGAAGTCTGCCCCAGTACCAATCACCGCCAGAGCCAACGCCTCGTCACCCCAAGGTCGCAGAGCGATACTTTGACATTGCCCGTGCTGCCAGCTGGCTTTCGCAAGGTCTTGAATGTGCTGCTCAACGCCGCCGCCTAGCTGGTGGGTCACGTGCAGGATGCGTGAACTGCCATCAGCTTTGATCCGCTCCATATCGCAGCGTATTCTCGCGTCCAGCGCCGGATCCTCTTTTACCCAGTCCTGTACTAATTTGGGAAACTCCGGATAACGGGTGTCTATGATCTGCTGAGCCTTAGACTTGAGCTGCGTCGATTCATAACCAAAAGAAACCCCGCCGGCGTGGTATACAAACACGTCGCAAGCCAACCAGTGAGTCCAACCCTGTTGGGCAGTGGCAAGACAAAACTCCACCTCCTCGCCGTAACCCCTGCCATACCGCTCGTCGAAGCCCCCCGCGGCTTGCCAGGCCTCGCGACGCACATACATACAAAACCCGATCGCGGTAGGAAGAGCCAATGCTGTACCCGAGTTCGCGACACGCATGGCATCGTCGATGTCGGCAACGGGAATATCCCCCGCTGTCTCGCGCTGGGCGCCGCCCCAGGGGTAACTGGCGATAGTCGCGTTGTTGGAGAAGGGCGTGATGGTCGCGACTTGGGTCTGCTTCGCGGCATGCGCCGCAAGTCGATCGAGCCAATCGCCATGGACTTCGGTATCGGCATTGAGTAAGACAAAATCTCGCTCGGGCCGCACCGTCGCAGCGCGATTACAGGTTCGCACAAATCCCTCGTTCTCGGGGTTCACCAACAGGGTAATCAATCCCTCATCGGCGAGCCCTTGCAAATAGGTATGAATAGCGGGCTCGGGAGAGCAATCGTTGACGACAATAATCTCGCCCAAAGACGCATTGCGACACGCAAGTACAGACTCGAGGCAGGCCTTGACCTCTTCAACACCCGAGTAAACGGGAATGATGACATCTACCACATTGTCACCACGTCGCTCTGCGTCATTGGCCATGGCGTCACCCATTGCGGGTTCTCAGGCACTGCCGGGGCGCCATTCTGCGAGACCTGCAAAATGCATGAGTGAATGCGCTCACAGTTCACGCCGGAAAGGCATAATCCGCAAAGATTTCGCGCAGCGCGGTTTTCTGGATTTTACCTGTCGCGGTGTGGGGCATTTCATCGACGAACTGCACGTCATCGGGAATCCACCACTTGGCGATCTTGCCGTCGAGATAGGCTTTGAGTTCCTCCGGCGTGGGCTCCTCACCCGGCGCACGCACCACGATGAGCAGCGGCCGCTCTCCCCACTTCTCGTGCACTCGGCCAATAACGGCTGCCTCTGCAACCTTCGAGTGTCCGGTCGCCACATTTTCCACCTCGATGGACGAAATCCATTCGCCCCCCGACTTGATGACATCTTTGGTGCGATCGGTGATCGATACGAACCCCTCAGGGCTGATCGTGGCGACATCGCCGGTTTCAAACCAGCCGGGCTCCGCGTGGGCCTCAGACCCCTCCACCTTAAAGTAGCTCGAGCAAATCCACGGGCCTCGCACCTTCAGCGCGCCAAAAGCCTTGCCGTCCCAAGGCAATTCCTGATTGTCGTCGTCGGTAATCTTGATTTCGACACCCCAGATCGGCGTTCCTACATTGGTACGCATCTCGGCAAACTGCTCGCGGGAATATAAGGCACGGTGTCCTCCTGCATGGTTGGTGGTCCCCAGCGGACTCATCTCCGTCATACCCCACGCGTGGCGCGTATCCACGCCATAGGTGTCGAACTCTTCCATGACCGAGAGGGGGCACGCTGACCCACCGACGACGACGCGGGTGAGCGTATCGACGCGCGCGCCAGAACTCCGCAAATGTGTGAGCAGATTTAACCAGACTGTGGGCACACCGGCAGACAGCGTGACCCCTTCCTCGTTAATCAGTGCCGCCAAGGTGGGGCCATCGCCCATTTTATTGCCCGGCATCACCATTTTTGCGCCCGCTACGGGGCAGGCATACGGGTTACCCCAGGCATTGACGTGGAACATCGGCACGATTGGCAACATGACGTCGCCACTGGAGATGTTCATGGCGTCGGGCATTAGCGTGGCGTAGGTGTGTAACACCGTCGAGCGATGACTGTAGAGCACCCCTTTCGGATTACCCGTGGTACCCGATGTGTAACAGAGCGAGCAGGCAGCTTGCTCATCAAGATCGGGCCACACAAACGCATCGCTCTGCGGGCTCAACAAGTCCTCGTAGCACAGCACATTGCCCTGTTCAGTCGCTGGCATGTGTTCTTGGGTTGTCATTATCACCCACCCCTCCACCGCGGGGCACTGATCAGCAATCCCTTCGATCAGTGGCCAAAAGTCGGGGTCGAGAAACACATAGCGGTCCTCGGCGTGGTTGATGATGTAGACAATCTGCTCGGGAAAAAGGCGCGGATTGATAGTGTGGCAGACGTAACCTGAGCACGCAGAGCCATAGTACGTCTCCATGTGCCGGTAGTCATTCCAGGCGAGGGTCGCAATGCGGTCACCTTGCTCCAGACCCCATGCCTGGATGGCGTTAGCCAGCTGCCGAGCCCGGGCAAAACAGTCCCGGTAGGTATATCGATGACGCGGGTTGTCCCGGGTGACCGAGACGATTTCCTTGTGTCCGTGCACCCGCTCTGCGTGCCGGACTATCGAGGTGATCGTCAGCGGGATGTCCATCATCAAACCGTTCATTTTTTATCCTTCCTCTTTACTTCTCGCGTTGACTAGTTGCGTTGCCAGATCCGCTGGTTAAGCTGCATGGTTTTCGGAGGCACCGCGGGTCAAGCCGCTTCGCACCAACGCTCTTCACCTTCGACCGAGGACCGCACACTACGTCCCTCGCTCTCTAATTTAATGAGGTGCGCCAGTAGCGACAGCTTTGCCCACTCATGCATCGCGGGATCGACGTCGTCGTAAACAGACAGCACCAGCGTATCGAGCGACTGGGGTTCAGATGCCAGCGCGCGCGCCACTTTGGCTTCTCGCATCAGCCGATGACGTACCAGTTTTTCCACCTCGGCGCGGCAATCGGGGATGAGATCACCATGTCCCGGTGCGACCGTGCGCACATCGTATTCTAGCAATCGTTTTAGCGAGGCGATGTAGTGCGCCATGCTCCCACCCGGGGGCACAATCACCACCGTGGAGCCATTCATGATGTGATCTCCGGCGAAAACGACACCCTCCTCCTCGAGCAAATAACACACATGGTTATCTACATGCCCGGGGGTACGGATCGCCCGCAGCGTCCATCCATCACCTGCAATACGGCCATCATCCTCCACCTGGGCCTCGGGTTGAAACGTCAGGTCTTGATGTCGGTCGTCCGCAGTGACTCGCCCTACCAACGTGGCGCCTGTTTTTGCCGCCAGCACCGCCGCGCCCGGGGAATGATCGGGATGAGTATGGGTGCAAACCACATAGCGCAGGCGCTCACCAACACAGGCAAGGATCGCCTCAACGTGGCTGGGTATCGCAGGGCCGGGATCAATGACTGCCAATTCAGTATCACCAATCACGTAGGTATTGGTACCGGAGCCTGTCATCGGGCCGGGATTGGGAGCGACGATGCGACGCACCCGGGGGGTTAATGCCCTAACCTCACCGTGGGGCTGCATCTCACTCAACCAAAGCGCCGATCGCAATATCCGGGTCAACGTCAGCCGCGTAATCGACGCCATCAACGCCAAAGCCAAATAGCTGGAGGAACTCTTGCCGGTAGCCGTCAAAATCCGCGAGAGATTTGAGATTATCGGTATCGATTTGCTCCCAAATACCCGCCACTTCGGCTTGCACCTCAGGATCGAGCTCTAACTGATCTACGCGTAAGCGACCCTCGTCATCGAGATCACCATCACCGTAAAGGCGGTCACGGAACAAACGGTCGATTTGCTCAATACACCCCTCATGAACACCGCGCGCCTTCATCACTTTGAACAGAATCGCAAGATAAATAGGCATCGCCGGAATCGCGGCGGAGGCCTGGGTCACGACAGCCTTCAGCACCGATACCCGGGCATCGCCTCCCAGCGGAGCCAGGCGCTCGCGAATACCTTTAACCCGCCGGTCAAGATCCTGCTTGGCGGCACCGATGGTGCCGTGCCAATAAATATCCCAGGTGATCTTCTCGCCGATATAGGTGTACGCCGTGGTTTTAACGCCCTCGGCCAGAACACCCGCCTCGGCCAGCGCCGTGATCCACATCTCCCAATCCTCACCGCCCATCACCGCCACGGTATGGTCAATTTCTTCCTGAGTTGCAGGCTCCAGGTGAAAATCTTGAATGGCCTCCTTATCCGTGTTCACCCCCTTTTGCGTGGTGGCGCGCCCAATCGGTTTGAGCGTCGAATTGAAGACCTCCCCCGTTTTTGGATGCGTTCGGCGCGGCGCTGCCAGGCTGTAAACCACCAAGTCCACCTGTCCGAGGTCTTCCTTTATGAGATCAATGACACGCGCTTTCATTTCATCCGAGAACGCATCACCGTTGAGGCTTTTGGCGTAAACGCCCGCCTCCTCTGCCAGTTGATGAAACGCTGCCGAGTTATACCAACCCGCAGTACCGGGCTTGCGTTCACTGCCCGGCTTCTCGAAAAATACGCCAATGGTCGCGGCACCCGAGCCAAAAGCGGCTGTAATCCGCGAGGAGAGCCCATAACCAGTGGAAGCGCCCAGCACCAACACGCGCTTCGGGCCGCCAGATATCTCGCCCTTTCCCCGCACATGAGCGACCTGCCGCCGCACGTTCTCGAGGCATCCCGTTGGATGGGTCGTCGTGCACAGAAAACCGCGCACTTTGGGCAGAATCACCATGGACCGATCTCCAGAAAAAAGAGCGCGAAGTCTAGCACGCAGGGGGACTTAGGGCGCACACTGCAGGTCCAGCCTGGCGGGAAGCTCGCAAAGCGCTCCACGCGCAGGCCCAACACCCCAAGGCTGGGGTGGTATGTCATAAAAGCAACATCAGAACATCACTCTGGGAGAAATCGATGCAAACCGAAACTGCTATTCTTGCCCCCGCCGCCGTTTTGGCCGGTTGGTCCATGATTGTTTTCCTTTGGCTACTCGCTCGCCGGCTACCCGCCTTCAAGGCAGCCGGTATTATCTTGGGAGATATGCCCGCCGGCGCGCGTGGCGCGGATGGCGAGGCGCAAATGCCTGCCAAAGCCAATTGGATTTCACATAACTACACCCATCTGATGGAACAGCCAACGGTGTTCTACCCCGTGGTAATTATGTTGGCGCTGATGGGTGATAATTCTACGCTGAGTGTGAATCTCGCCTGGGGTTATGCCGGCTTGCGCGTGCTGCATAGCGTGTGGCAGGCCAACGTCAATACCATTCCGATTCGCTTTGCGCTCTTTGGCCTGGCGAGTGTTTGTCTGATCGCCCTGGCGGTCAGGGTAATGGTGCTAGCACTCTAATCCTCCTCAGAGTCTTGTCGCGAGATACCTGCCGCCCTCCTACCCATCCGCTGGCAGCATCAGTGGTTGCGTGGGGGGCTTATCTAGGATCCAGACGGCCCGTCGGCCCAGTGTCGCAGATGGTCAGGGGTATCGATATCGATTAGGTAGTGAAGGTTGTCAGTGATCCAATTCAGGGCCCATGACGCCTCCCGATGACGCCATTGCCCGCTGCCGAATTCACCCTCCCCTCTGCTTACTTGCGCTACTGCGGCGCGACTGAGCAGAACAGGGTTGCCGGGTTGACCATTCACCCGAGGCCCGACAAATTCAATGTGGGACTCAGCATGCTTGTAGGCCCCGATCAGGGCGATGAGATCCTGGACTTCCAAAGCGGGCATATCAACTGGCACAACAAGAGCGGCATCGACGCTCTCGGACAAAGCCGCAACCCCAAGCTTGAGTGATGCCGCCTGCGAGTGCGCGTCCTCCGGTTGCACTACCGCGGTTACGTCATAGTCCGCCAGTAACGGCATGAGGTGCTCACGGTAGTGACCGAGCACCACCACCAACTCATCCGCCCCCGCCTCAGACAGCATCCGCAGCTGACGCCTCAGCAGCGGCTCGCCGTTAACACAAATCAAGCCCTTGGGTTTGAAGCCCAGACGACTGCCTGCACCCGCGGCCAGCACCACCGCCCCAACGTGCAGGCGACGGGCGGTACATTGTCCCGGGGTGCAGTCATCCATCAGCACACCCTCTGTGTCGCGCGAGACTCAAACCATGGTCGCTCCAATCCGAGGCGCACCGGCGTCACATCACCATCCGCCGGACATCTGCCAGCAGCGCGATGAGGGCTGACAGGAATCGCCCGCCATCTCCGCCGTTGACCACCCGATGGTCATAGGACAGGGCAAGGGGCAACATACTGCGGGGCTGGAATGCCGCCCCATCCCAAACAGGCTGGATTGCCGCTCGACCCACACCCAGAATGCCGACTTCCGGCGTATTGATGATCGGTGTGAATCCGCGCCCGCCAATAGCGCCGAGGCTGCTGACAGTGAAAACGCCGCCCTGCATTTCGTCTGGCTTCAGTTGCTTGTCACGCGCCTTGGCCGCCAACGCTGTGATTTCTGACGCCAGCGTCCAGATCGACTTTTTGTCAACATCGCGAATCACGGGCACTACTAGACCTCCCGGCGTATCCACCGCCATACCGATGTGACAGTAGTCCTTCATGACCAGCGTCTCGCCGCCATCTGCCAGCGAGGCTTTGAGTTTGGGGTGATCTGCCAGCGCCACGGCACACGCCTTGATGATGAAAGGCAGTGGCGAGAGGCGCAGGCCGCGCTGCTCCGCCTCGGCTTTCAGCGCCTTGCGGAACTGCTCTAAATCACTGATGTCCGCATCATCAAATTGGGTGACATGGGGAACATTCAGCCAAGAGCGCACCATGTTGCTCGCGGTCAATTTGTCGATGCGTGGCCTAGCGGTGCGCTCCACTGGGCCGAATCGCGCAAAGTCGACCTCGGGTACCGTGGGCAGACCCGCCGACGTCCCCGAGGCAGACTCGGGACTTGCCAAGGCGCGAGCGACGTATTGCTGCAAATCTTCCTTAAGGATCCGGCCCCGGGCACCGGTGCCACGCACCCTATGCAGCGCAACACCAAATTCCCGCGCCAATTTGCGTACCGCTGGTCCAGCATAGACGGTACCTGCAACCTCAACAGGGGGTATCACGGCGGCGGGGATGGCTACAGTCTCTGTATCATCCTGGCTCGCGCGCTCTGGCGACACCGAGGCCGCCGCAGGGATTACGGCGGGAGCGGGTGATTCCTTCACATGGGCTTCGGTCGCATGGGCATCGGCCTGCGCGTCGGGGGCGCTAATTGTCGCGGGAGCGTTCACTTGCAAGGCGGCAATGACTAGCCCTTCCTGCACCGTGTCACCCACGGTAACCAACCATTCACTGATCACGCCCGCCGCGGGAGCAGGTACCTCCATCGACGCTTTGTCCGACTCCAATAAAACCAGTGAATCTCCTTCCGCCACCATCGTACCCACCGGCACCAATATCTCGACCAGATCGGCACCCTGGTCGCTACCCAAATCCGGTATGCGAACAGGCACGGAGGTCACCTCACCCGCGGCAGGGCTGGAGGTATCGGTAGCCCCAGTACTCGCTGTTTGCGCTTGGCTGGCGCTGGGCTCAGGTAGCTCGATCGCTTTTTCGGGTTCAGGCTCTGGCGCCATCTGCCCGGGGGTGCTGGCCGCACCCTCGTTGGCCAGCACCAGGATCACATCCCCCTCAGAGACGGCGTCACCCACCGCCACCCGCAGTTCAGTGACGGTCCCCACCGACGACGCGGGAATCTCCATAGATGCCTTGTCTGACTCGACCACAATGAGGCTTTGCTCAAGTTCAATCACATCACCGACGGCAACCAATACCTCGACGACCTCTGCGCCTTCAGCGCCACCGATATCCGGCACTTTGATTAGCTGTTCAGCCATAGCTAGATTCCTTCTATCGCCGTTACGCGTGCATGGGGTTGGGTTTATCGGCGTCAATGCCCCATTGGCTGATCGCCTGCGCCACCGTCTTAATGTCGACCTCGCCGCGGTCTGCCAACGCCTTCAGCGCTGCCACAGCAATATGCTCTCTGCTCACTTCAAAGTGCTGCCGCAGTTGCTGGCGGGTATCACTTCTGCCGAAGCCGTCAGTGCCCAACACGGTGAATTCGCCCGGAATAAATTCCCGCAACTGATCCGTGTGCGCTTTTTGATAGTCCGTAGCCGCGATAAAGGGCCCCGACGCATCTGCGAGCTGTTGAGTCAGATAGGGAACGCGCGGTGTATCCATCGGATGGAGCCGATTCCAACGGATAACGTCATTGCCCTCGCGGGCGAGTTCATTGACGCTGGTCAGGCTCCAAACGTTGGCAGCCACGCCGTAGTCCTGCTCCAACAATTCCGCCGCAGCCTCTACCTCACGCAAGATTGCTCCTGCACCCATGAGCTGGACCGTTTGTCCACCAGATCTCTGACTGCGTCGCAACAGATATATCCCGCGGACGATACCCTCCTCAACGCCCTCAGGCATATCGGGATGAGCATAGTTTTCGTTCATCGTAGTGATGTAATAGAAACAGTTCTTGCCGTCCTCAAACATCCTTCTCATCCCGTCCTGAATAATGACGGCCAGCTCAAAGGCGTAGGCAGGGTCATAGCTGATGCAGTTGGGAATTGTCGACGCCAGAAGATGACTGTGCCCGTCCTGGTGCTGCAGGCCTTCACCGTTCAGCGTGGTCCGCCCAGCAGTCGCGCCGATCAAAAATCCCCTCGCCTGAGAGTCACCGGCGGCCCAGGCCAAATCACCGATCCGCTGAAAGCCAAACATCGAGTAAAAGATATAAAAGGGCACCATCGGATAGTCCGACACACTGTAGGACGTTGCCGCCGCAAGCCAGGCAGAGAATGCACCCGCTTCGTTAATACCCTCTTCCAGAATTTGTCCCGTTTCCGCCTCTTTGTAATAAAGAATTCCCCCCGAATCATGTGGGGTATAGCGCTGTCCGACTGAGGAATAGATCCCCATCTGCCGGAACATGCCTTCCATACCAAAAGTGCGCGCTTCGTCTGGCACTATCGGCACCACCCGCTCACCCATCGTCTTGTCCTTGAGTAGCGTGGATAAGATGCGAACAAAGGCCATGGTGGTACTGATTTGTCGTTTGCCCGAGCTCTTCAACTGACTCGAGAAAGCAGTACGCGGTGGTGCTGGCAATGAGTAAGACGTCACCCGGCGGGCCGGCACGCTACCACCCAGCTCGGCCCGTCGCTCCCTCATGTAACGCAGCTCAGGGCTGTCATCGGGTGGCCGATAAAAAGGCACGTTCTTGAGATCTTTGTCGCTGATGGGAACGCCGAAACGATCCCTGAAGGCCTGCAGGCTTTTGAGGTCCAATTTTTTCAGAGAGTGGGTTTCGTTTGACGCCTCACCCGCCTCACTCGTGCCATAGCCCTTTACGGTCATGGCAAGAATCACCGTAGGTCTCTCTACTTCCTCGCAGGCCGCAGCGTATGCCGCGTAGACCTTGTAAGGATCATGCCCTCCGCGATTGAGGTACATGATGTCCTCATCGCTCAGATCCTTGACCAGAGCCAACGTCTCCGGGTGCTTACCGAAGAAGTGCTCCCGGGTGTAGGCGCCACCATTAAACTTGCAGTTCTGCAACTCTCCATCACAGACCTCGTCCATAATTTTTTGCAGTCGCCCACCGTGATCACGCTCAAGTAATGGGTCCCACTTGCGGCCCCAGATCACCTTAATGACCTGCCATCCTGCGCCTCTGAAGACACCCTCCAACTCTTGAATAATTTTGCCATTGCCGCGCACGGGTCCGTCGAGCCGCTGTAAATTGCAGTTCACGACAAAATGTAAGTTGCCCAGTCCCTCGCGGCCCGCCAGCGCGATGGCACCGAGTGACTCGGGCTCGTCGCACTCACCGTCCCCAAGGAAGCACCAGATCTTTCGATCGCGATGATCTACCAAGCTGCGCTTGCTCTGATACTTCATGACATGGGCTTGATAGATCGCCTGAATCGGCCCAAGCCCCATGGATACGGTGGGGAACTGCCAATAGTTGGGCATCAACCACGGGTGGGGGTAAGAGGATAGACCGGCGCCTCCGACCTCTCTTCTGAAATTCTCCAGCTGCGACTCACTGAGCACGCCCTCGAGGTATGATCGCGCATACATACCGGGAGCGCTGTGTCCCTGGTAATACACCAGATCACCGGGATGCCCATTGGCCGTACCCCTGAAAAAATGGTTCATACCCACGTCGTAGAGCGTTGCGCTGGAAGAAAAGCTGGAGATATGCCCGCCCAGACCATCTTCATTGTCATTGGCGCGCATCACCATCGCCATGGCATTCCAGCGGACCAATGAACGGATACGCCGTTCCATGAATAGATCGCCCGGCATAAGCCGCTCGTCCTCAGCAGAAATGGTGTTGCGAAAAGGCGTGGTTATCGCATCGGGCAACGGTACCCGAGAGGATTGGGCGTGCTCTGATAAATGTTGCAGCAACTGCCCTGTGGCCGCAGGGCCATTAAATTTCAGTACAGCATCGAGGGATTCTGTCCACTCGTCTATTTCTGTAGCGTCTAACTGGGCCATCTTCATTCCCCGCTGTCGGAAGCGCCCCCACTCAGGGGCGGAACACTCACTGATAATTCTTGAAATTACTTGATAGTTCTATTTAAGAACTAAAATAAGTCTGATCAACGCGGCGAAATATAGCAATTTCCGCGAGTTAATTTAATAAAGTTCTTTTAAAGAACTTGTTACTCTGTGGATTTAGACAGCGGATCTATTGCGAGGTCGTGCAACATCAGCAACAAAGTTAGCGCCGGCGGTGGCGTCAAAGGGTTTTGTTGGACCGGGATACAGCGCGAGTCGGTCCGCAAAGCTTTGGCAATAGGGGCTCGATCAGACACTGTCGAAGCGGGGATTGCCGGGGCCGGAGGTTCAGGCGGCAGAGATTACCGAAATCGCAGGTTCTCGCGGCTGAGATCGCTTAATGAGCGCATACCCATCAACTTCATGTCGCGGATAAGCTCACTCTGCATGTTAGTAAGTGCTCGCTCCACACCCTTTCCACCCGCAGCCGCAAGCGCATAGAGATACCACCGACCGCCCGAACACGCTTTGGCGCCCAGGGACAAAGCCTTCAGCACATGGGTCCCTCGCTGGATACCACCATCGCAAATAACGTCAATGTCGTCCCCCACGGCATCCACGATCTCCGCCAGTTGGTCAAAGGGAGCGCGGCTGCCGTCCAGTTGTCGCCCGCCGTGATTAGATACCATTATAGCATCTGCTCCGATTTCAACCGCTTTCTTTGCATCCGATACCGACATTATACCCTTTAAGCAAAAGGGTTTACCCCAGCGTT
>Ga0255756_1000715_pt1 | contig 39334 bp, 35 predicted proteins | sample 011ome_20_FD_179956 | JGI IMG/M metagenome (GOLD analysis project Ga0255756, IMG submission 179956) | Coastal salt marsh microbial communities from the Groves Creek Marsh, Skidaway Island, Georgia - 011509CT metaG (version 2) | ecosystem: Environmental > Aquatic > Marine > Intertidal zone > Salt... | reverse complement strand
TCCCAGTATGAGCCCGACGATGAACATGACGAAGGGTGCCAGCACGAGGAACCAGCCGAGGCTGTTGAGCTCGAACGGTCCACAGCCTGATCCCGCATCACCCGGGCACATGTTCGGATCCGGCGCGGTGCCTGCGAACAGGTTGAAGCGCGCCATCAGCATGATCATTCCGGTACCAAGACCGAGGACCGCCAGGATCGGAGCGATCAACGTATGCCAGATCCGGGTGTCCTCCTTTGTGCGACGGAAGTACACGATCACCGCGATGCTCACCAGGATCTCGGTGAACACGATGGCCAGCACGGCCACCGCAGAGAACCAGTAGAAGATGTTCAGGATCGGATCCCAGTTGGCCACGATGCCGATGATGACGATCGCCACTGCCAGGATCGACACGACCGTCGTGGCAACCTGAGGAGCCTGACGACCGTTGGTGCGATCGAGCTTCTTGCTGAGGACACCTGCGCGACCCATCGAGAACAGGTAGCGAGCAGCGCTGTTCTGGAACGCCAGCATGGCGGCGAACAGCGACGTCAGAACCACCCAGCCGAACAGCTCGGTCATCCAGGATCCGACGAACTGTGTGGTGAGCCCGAACAGCATGCCCGAGGGATCGGCCAGCGGAACACCATCGATCGCCGTAACTTCGAACACCTTGTTCTGGATGTCCGAGGCACCGAGGCCGGTCACCAGCGCGAAGCCGACGAAGGCGAAGATCACGGTGATCAGGATGACGGAGATGTAGGTGGCCAGCGGAACGTTGCGCTTCGGGTTCTTGGACTCCTCGCCGTAGATCGCGGTCGCCTCGAAGCCGATGAAGGATGCGAGAGCAAACGAGAAAGCGATACCCGCGCCACCAGCAAGCCCCCCGGCGAAGATCTCCGTCGGGCTGAAGGATGCAGCGAAATCGGGACCCTCGGGCCCACCGTTCGCCATTGCCGCGATGCCCACGATGATCAGGGCGAGCAGTTCAACGGTGAGGAAGACACCGAGGACCTTCGCTCCGATGTCGACTGACAGGGCGGACAGGGCCCAGACGATGACGATCAGGACCAGCGCATACAGCCACCAGGGCAGGTCGATTCCGAACTTCGCCTGGAACTGGAAGGACATCTGGGCGGCGATGAAGCCGATGACCGCCCACTGCACCGCCAGGTAGGCGAGGACGGATACCGCGGCCGAGCCGACACCGGGAACGATGCCGAGTCCACGACCCACATAGGCGAAGAAGGCACCCGTGTTGGTGACGTACTGGCTCATCGTGGCGTACCCGACGCTGAAGATCAGCAGGATGATGCCGACCGCCAGATACATGCCTGCAGCAGCCGCGCCATTGCCGATACCCACAGCAACGGGGAAGGCGCCGGTCATGCCGGCCAACGGTGCGGCTGCGGCGACGACGAAGAAGATGATGCCGGCGAGCCCCAGCGTGCCGCGCTTCAGGGTTGTGTCGGTGGTCTCGGGATCGGGGGATCCAAGACTCTGATCGGACTTGGGGAGATTCTCCCTTTGGGACATGCTTCCTCCACGGGGGATGGGATAGTCGGGTCATACGGGACCAAACGATGGCTCAGATTCCCGCATCGCCATTGACCGGTCAAGCACTTTCATCAAATATCAGAAAATTGCGACATTGCCGACGTGAAGGCCCGTCACGTCTCCATGAGCACTCCCAGCCGCTATTTTCACGGCATGCAGACGGCCCACGTCCCGGCTCGGACCACGCCTCGCCTGGTCAGCGTGCTGACCGAGAACTGGACGATGACCGATCCGCGGGACATTCGGGGGCTCGTCCGGATGGCCCAGGAGGCGGAGGATGCGGGCTTCGACATGGTCATGGTGAGTGACCACGTGCTGCTCGGCCCGAGCGCCGGAAGCCAGGGACGGATGGCCAATCCACGCGACTACGCCATGCCGGGCAACCAGGACCCGGCAACGCCGTGGCCGTCGAACCTGGTGCTTCTCAGTGCCATCGCGGCCGCGACCTCGAAAATCCGGATCGGTGCCATCGCCCTGATCGCACCGCTGCGCCACCCCCTCGTCCTCGCGCATGACCTCGCCACGCTCGACCTGCTGAGCGAGGGACGCCTCGTCATCCAGCCCACCGTCAGCTGGCACAAGGACGAGTACGACGCTCTGGCCGTCCCGTTCAACCGACGCGGCCGGATTCTGGACGAGCAGCTCGAAATCTGGGCCAACGTCTGGTCCCACTCCCCCGTGAGCCACACGGGGGAGTTCTTCACGTTCGAGGACGTCTACCTGGAGCCCAAGCCATTCCGCACCCGGGGACCTGCCATGTGGTTCGGAGGCGAACGCGTGCACCAGAAGATGATCGACCGACTGGTGCGCTACGGAAGTGGATTCCACCCCGTGGGCCGGGTCGAGGATGAGGACATTGCGAATCTGCGAGCCGCACTCGTGGCCGCCGGCCGGACGACAGACGACTTCGAGATGGTGGGCGGCACTCGCGTTGCGTTCCCCGGCGATGACTCTGTGGCGCCCTTGGGCGAGGCTCTCGAGGAGATTCCGCGGCAACAGGCACTCGGTTTCACCACCTTCGCCATCAAGCCTTCGATCTTCATCGACGACCGAAACGAACATGCCCGATTCTGCTCCGAGGTCATCTCGCGGGTCGCTACCTTGACGACGTGACGCCTGACGCCGGTTTCGCCGAGTCAATCACGGTGGAGGACCTCGAACGAGATCCCTATCCGATCTACGCCCGTCTGCGCCGGGAGTCCCCGGTGGCATGGGTCCCGGCCATCGGGTGCTGGCTCGTGACACGCGCCGCGGACGTGGAGCGGGTCACGACACAGACGGACATCTTCACTGCGCAGGCACCCTTGTCGCCCGTCGATCGCTTCTTCGGCGGCCGGACTCTGATGACCATGGACGGTGCCGAGCACCTGGAACTCCGCAGGACGCTTGACGAGAAGTACCGGCCCCGCCGAGTCGCCACGTACATCGACGACCTCGTCCAACCCCTCGCGGACCGATACGTCACCACCCTGATGGACAAGGAGCCACACGAGGCCGAACTCGTCACCGAGTACTTCGAGCCCATCAGTGTGCTGGCGCTCGCCCGGACGCTCGGCCTCGGGCACGTTCGACCGGAGCGCCTGCAGGAGTGGTTCCACGGTCTGTCCCAGGGAGCCACGAACTTCGAGGACGATCCGACCAAGTCCGCCGACAATGCAGCTGCATGTTCGGACATCGAGTCGGAGCTTCGACCCTTGATGGCCGCGTGGCAGGCCCAGCCGGATGACTCCGCGATCTCGTCGATGATCCATCACGGGTGTCCTGCGGGCCAGCATCGCGACGTTGATGATCTTCTTCCGTCCATCAAGGTGATCCTTCTGGGCGGAATGCAGGAGCCGGGTCACGGCGCAGCATCCTGCCTCGCCGCGCTCTTGACCCACCCCGAGCAGATGAGGTGGGTCAAGGAGCACCCGGACTCCTGGGACAACGTCATCCATGAGGCGCTGCGGTGGATGGCGCCCATCGGCACCATGCAGGCCACGACGGTGCAGCAGACCACGCTGGGCGGCGTCACCATTCCCGAGGGGGAGCTGATCTCTGCCGTGGTGTCCAGTGCCTGCCACGACGAGGAGCTGTTCGACTCACCCCACGTCTTCGACATCCATCGCCCCCGAACACCGAACGCGGCCTTCGGCTACGGTCCCCACTTCTGCGCTGGTCACGCGTTCGCCCGTGATGTCGAGCGAATCTCGCTGCGCACGCTCGTGGAGGCCATCGCCTCCCTCGAACTGACACAGCCGGTGGAGTTCCGAGGTTGGGAGTTCCGCGCTCCCACGGCAGTGCACGTGAGGTGGTGAGTCATGTGGCCGCCGCGGCCGCCGACACGTCCGTCGTGACAGGCCCTAGAAGTCCTCGATGTACTCCTCGAGCTCCCACCGGGTGACGTCACGGGTGGCCGGGTCCTCGACCTCCGCCTCGTAGCGCTCCACCTCATCGCGCTTCATCGTGACGAACACATTGACGAAGTCGCTCGGCAGCATCTCTCGCAGCGCCTCATCCGCCTGAAGGGCATCGAGCGCGTCGGCCAGAGCCATCGGGAGCACCGGGTAGGCCTCATCCTCATAGGCCCAGCCTGCGGCGGCCTCCGGCGGCTTCAGGCCACGACGCACGCCGTCGAGTGCAGCCGCAAGCACGACCGCGATGACGACATACGGGTTCGCCGTTCCGTCACCGATGCGCAGTTCCAGGCGAGTGCCCTGCCCTCGGTCCGGTGGGACCCGCAGCATGGTCGACCGGTTGTCGTAACCCCAGTTGGACCGATAGGGCGCCAACGTGTCGGGACCAAGCCGCTTGTAGGCGTTCACCGTGGGGTTGGTGAAGGCAGCAATGGCGGGGGCGTGATCGATGATGCCCGCGATCATCTGGAGTGCCAGGGGCGAGAGCTCACCTGAACCGTCATGCATGCGGTTGACACCTGAAGCGTCGTTGACGGAAAGGTGAAGGTGGAAGCCGCTGCCGCCCTCGTCGTTCCAAGGCTTGCCCAGGAACGTGCCCAGTATCCCGCGGGAGGCACTCACATCCTTGACTGCTGTCTTGAAGAGGAAGGTGCGATCGGCAGCATCCATGGCCTCGCTGTGCCACAGGTTGATCTCGTACTGAGAGGGACAGAACTCGTGATTGCCGGCGAATGCCCCGATGTTCAGCTGATCCATCATCCGGAGCAGGTGCAGGTAGTGGCCATCGGGATCCACCATCGACCCAGTGGTGTAGACACGGCCGAGCTTGTTGAGGATCCGCTCCCAGCCATCCTCCGTGCGCTGTGCGAGATAGAACTCCAGTTCAGGTCCGCAGACGGGGAGCAGATCGTCCTTCGCATACTCGTCGAGAACTGCGCGGAGCACCGCCCGCGGGGCAATGGTGCTGCGGCTGCCATCGGGATTGTCGATGTCCGCAATCGCATACGCGACGCCAGGCAGCCACGGGATGGGACGGATCGTGTCGACGTCGAGCTTGGAGATCATGTCCGGCAGGCCGTCCTCGATGCTCCCTGTCCCACTGCCTGCATCCAGTACCCCGCCGCGGGTCGTGGTCACCCACGTCCCCTGGCAGAAGGCGGGACCGTGCTCAGCCGCGCGCTCCAGCTGGGAGACAAGTACGTCCTTGGATCGCGTGATGCCGAGAAGATCGGCGAAGATGAGCCGTACGACATCGATGTCCTGCGTCTCAAGGATGCGGCGGGTTTCGGCCAGGTCGTGCTGCATGGGTCTCCCTCACGAGTTCTGACGGAATCCGAGAAGATTCGTTCGGACCCCAACGATCTTGTGGATACTAGACCGGCCCCGACGTACGGGGGAGGACTTCCGACGATTCTGGCAGGGGGTAGACCATGCGAGTGCTGTTTCTCCAGCATGACCATTTGAGTCCAGCAGGCCCAGTGGCCGAGAGGTTCGCTCACCGCGGCTACGAGGTGGTCGATCGGGTCGTCGTGGCGCCCGAGCACTTCCACGATCCCAACATCCCCTTCGATTTCCCCGATCCTCGTGACTTCGACGCCCTGGTGGTGATGGGCGCCCCGTGGGGCGCGTGGGACGACGAGACGATCGGCAACTGGCTGCTGCCCGAGATGCAATGGTTGCGCAGGGCCGATGAGTCGGACGTACCTGTCCTCGGCATCTGCTTCGGCGGCCAGCTGCTCGCCCGAGCGCACGGAGGCTCCGTGGCCCGGTCTCCGCGCCCCCAGATCGGGTGGACCCCCATCTGGACGCAGGAGCCCGATCTCGTGGGCCCGGGACCGTGGTTCCAGTGGCACTTCGACCGTTGGCAGCTGCCCCCCGGCGCCCGAGAGATTGCTCGGGACTCGCTCGCCTCACAGGCGTTCGCACTCAGAAGAAACCTTGCCGTTCAATTCCACCCCGAGCTCACGGCAGCGGGACTGCAGGGCTGGTTCAACAACGGGGGACGCTCACAGGTGGAGGCGGACGGCCAGGATCCCGACATCCTGTACCAGCACACTCTTGCCGAGGGGGAGGCCGCAGCACTTCGCGCACAGAGCCTCGTCGACGCCTTCATCGACCGAATCGCCGACGCACCCGGTTCCCGGACGCTTGCGTCCCACTCTTGACCGACCCCGCAACTGACCCTAGCCTACCGTTCGGACCCTAACGATCTGCCACAGCACCTGGAGAATCGATGCAGCCAACGCCCATTCCACTCACAGATGTCGATCTCACGAACCTCGACTACTTCGAGCACGACGAGGCCTGGGGCATGTTCGAGACGCTTCGGTCCCAGGATCCCCTCCACTGGCAGGACGAGCTCACCAGCGACGGTCACGGCTTCTGGTCGGTGACGCGCTTCGATGACATCGAGCGGATCAACAAGGACAGCGAGACGTTCACGTCAACGCAGTTCGTCAACCTGGAGGAGCCGCCGGAGGAGTTCCAAGACCTGCGACGCTCGATCCTGGAGAGCGACGGGTCCCGTCATCTTGCGCTGCGGAAGCTCCTCGCACGCGACTTCAGCGTGGCGCAGCTCCGTCGCTACGAGGACTTCCTGAGGGGCCTCGCGCGCACCTCCATCGACCAGGCATTGCAGCAGGAGGACGTCGACTTCGTGGAGGCCGTCGCCGCCGACTTCCCGATCAACGTACTGGCCCGCCTGCTCGACGTTCCCGACGAGATGACTTCACAGCTCATCGACTGGGGCAACACCATCATCGGGTTCTCCGACCCGGAGATGTCGAAGGTCCTCGTCGACAGCGACGAGGCGCAGAAGTGGAAGCACCTTCCCTTCCGCAATCCGGTGTCGATGGAGATCTTCGAATACGGACGCAAGCTCGCAAAGGAACGCCGCGGCGGCGACGGCGACGACCTCATCAGCAAGCTCGTCAACCGCATGCCCGACGACGGCATCCCCCTGACCGACACCGACTTCGACAACTACTTCCTGCTGCTCATCGTCGCGGGAAATGAGACGACCCGTCAGGCCATGACGCTGTCGATGAAGGCCATGATGGACTTCCCCGAGCAGCTGCAGTACTTCCTCGACAATATGGACAAGTCGCAGATCATGGTGGAGGAGATGCTCCGATACGCCTCCCCCGTCTACCACTTCCGACGGACGGCCACGAAGGACGTCGAGCTGCACGGGAAGACGATCAAGAAGGGTGACAAGGTCGTGACGTGGTTCGCCGCCGGCAACCGCGACCCCGAGCGATTCGCCAATCCCTACGATCTGGACCTCTCTCGCTTCCCCAATGATCACCTGACCTTCGGCAAGGGCGTCCACACCTGCCTCGGCGCGAATCTCGCGCGACTTGAGATTCGGATCCTGTTCGAAGAGCTGCTTCCCCGTCTGGCCTCCATCGAGCAGACGGGCGATATCGAGCGGGTCCGCAGCAACTTCGTCAACGGGGTCAAGCGCTTCCCCGTACGAGTCAGGGCCAAGTAGCCCATGTCCCACACGGCAACGACCAACACAGCAACGATCGAGTCGGCAGTGGAGTTCGAATGCGATGCGATCGTGGACTCCTGCGATGTCATCGCCGAAGGCCTTCTGGTCCTGACCCTGCGCCATCCTGACGGCCTGCCGTTGCCCGAGTGGGCTCCCGGTGCCCACATCGACATGGATCTCACTCCTGAGATGACCCGCCAGTACTCACTCTGCGGTTCACCGGCAGATCGCTTCGCCTACCGGGTGGGAGTGCTGAACTCCCCTGACAGTCGAGGGGGGTCACGCTTCATCCACGAGAACACAGCGCGCGGGAGCACGATTCATGTTCGCGGACCCCGCAACCACTTTCCGCTGGTCCCCTCGCCTCACTACGTATTCATCGCCGGAGGTGTGGGGATCACCCCAATCCTGCCCATGATCGCCGAGGCCGACGAGGCCGGATCCGACTGGACACTTGTCTATGGGGGTCGCAGCGAGTCATCCATGGGATTCACCGGCGAGCTCGAGGCATACGGCGACCGCATAACCCTGCTGCCGGGCGATGACATCGCTGCCATGGCTGCTGCCCTTGATGAGCGGCTGGGCACGGTGCGCCCCGACACTCTTGTCTATGCCTGCGGCCCAGAGGGGCTCTTGACCGCCGTGGAGGCACGCTGCGCCACCTGGCCCGCAGGTGCCCTCCATCTCGAGCGGTTCTCGCCCAAGGTGATCGACGGGGCCGTCGACACCGAGTTCGAGGTCGAACTCGTGCGCACCGGGATCACCATCACGGTGCCCGCAGACAGGTCCATCTTCGACACCGCGCAGGATCACGGGGTGAGCGTGCTCGGCTCGTGCCACGAGGGCATCTGCGGCACCTGCGAGACCGTCGTGCTCAGCGGTGAGGTAGACCATCGCGATTCCATCCTGAATGACGAGGAGCGCGCCAGCAACGAGACCATGATGATCTGCGTCTCCCGCTGGAAGGCCGGCCACCTGTCGATCGACCTGTGAGCCGACCCCCGCGCGCATCGACCCGGGTCCACGAACGGGCCCGACAGGCCGCACGGCCACCGATCCTCTAGGGTTCGATAACCGGATGAGGGAGGCAGCGTGGCGGGACCGCATACGCTTCTGGAGACAGAGCGTGCAGCCGAATCCAAGATTGCCGGGCTGGCGCTGGACTTCGAGTCGATGCACGTCATCTCAAACCTCTTCCGCGCCGCGAACGCCGTGCGCAATCACATGGAACGGCACGTGCTCACACCAGTCGACCTGACCTGGACGGCATTCGTCGTCCTCTGGGTCGTCTGGATCTGGGACGGTGCGGAAACGCGAGTCATCGCCGATCAGGCAGGGGTTTCGAAGGCGACTCTCAGCGGCGTGCTCACCACTCTCGAGAAGCGCAAGCTCGTCCGACGTACCAAGAGCGTGGACGATGGGCGATTGGTCAGGGTAACCCTCACAAAGACAGGGACCCGCTTGATCGCCAGCCTCTTCCCGCAGATCAATGAGCAGGAGACCTACTCAAGTCGCCTGCTGCCAGTCGGCAGCAAGGAGGACACGGCTGAGATGCTGCGACTGCTCGTGAAGGCCGTCGACACGAAGTGACCTCGTCGTCGGATCCGACAAATCACTTTCCGTTTGGGTCCGAACGATCTAGGATGGGGCGTCCGCAGGCCCAGCAGAGGAGACCCATGACCTCGATCACCATCGCCGGAGTCGACATCGACTCCCGGCATTGGATCGGTGGCACACGCGTCGCGTCCGACAGCACCTTCGACACCGTCTCCCCGGTTGACGGAACCGTCCTCGGACAGATCTCGCGCGGTGGGAAGCTGGAGGCAGATGCCGCTGTGGCGGCGGCCAGAGGGGCTTTCCTCACGTGGTCACGCATGTCCCCCGCCGAGCGCGGCGAGATCCTCTTCCGGCTGGCCGACTCGATCGACCAGCACGTTGAGGAGCTGGCGCAGATCGAGACGCTCGACAACGGCTCGCTCCTGCGATCCCATCGCCGAGGAGTGATGCCCAGGGTCGCCATGAACATCCGGTTCTTCGCGGACTACGCGATGAACCGCCTGAGCCACCCGGAGTTCGAGACTCGTGGGCATACCAACCACGTCACGTGGGATCCATCAGGTGTCGCCGTCATCATCACCCCCTGGAATGCGCCTCTCATGCTTGCCACCTGGCGCATCGGGCCTGCTCTCGCCTCCGGCGACACGGTCGTCCTGAAGCCACCGGAGTGGGCGCCCCTGACCGCCTCCTACTTCGCTGACCTGGCCCACGAGGCCGGCCTGCCCGCCGGGGTCTTCAACGTCGTGCAGGGGTTCGGCGCGGAAGCGGGAGCGCCCCTGACGTCCAACCCCGACGTCTCACGCATCTGCTTCACCGGGTCGGTTCCCACCGCGAAGGTCATCGCTCATGCGGCGGCGGACAACCTCACTCCGTGCTCGTTCGAACTGGGAGGCAAGAGCCCGACCGTCATCCTCGACGATGCCGACCTCGACCTTGCCGTGGACCTCGCCATCGAGCAGTACGACAACGCGGGTCAGGTGTGCCTGGCGGGCACACGGCTTCTCGTCCAACGTGGAATTTCCGATGCCTTCGTCGCACGCTTCCGCGAGCGTGCAAGGCAGATCAGGCAGGGCGACCCGCGCGATGAGGAGACTCAGATCGGGCCCAGCATCCACCTCACGCACGTCGAACGGGTGCAGGCCTTCGTGGATCGCGCGGTGTCCGACGGCGCGACCGTCGCCTACGGCGGCGGAGTGAACACCGAATTGGGATCGCACTACTTCAGGCCCACGCTCATCGTCGATGCTCCCCAGGGCAGTGAGATCCTGACCCAGGAGGTCTTCGGTCCGGTACTCACCATGCAGGTCTTCGATACCGACGAGGAGGGCCTCGACCTGGCCAACGGCACCGAATTCGGCCTCGCAGCGTGCGTCGTGAGCGGCAGTCGGACGAGGGCTGAGGACTTCTGCCGGTTCCTCGTCGCCGGGACCATCTGGGTGAACTGCTTCTTCGTCCGGGATCTCTCCGCACCCTTCGGCGGCTCGAAGAAGTCTGGAATCGGACGCGAAGGCGGCGTGTGGTCCTTCGACTTCTACGCCGATGTCAAGAACACCGTCTATGCACCGAGCGGATGGAAGGGCTAGGAATGGGTGAATTCGTCGCCGCAGGGCTCCTGTCGCACGTTCCGACGATCATGCTCCCGCGTGAGACGCGACTGGAGTTGAACGACGGCAAGGAGATCTCCCTCGTCCCAGCGCTCGAGAGGCTCCGCAAGGACGTCTTCGAGACAATGGACTACGACACAGTCCTCGTTCTCGACTCCCACTGGTTCACCACGGTCGAGTTCGTCATCACGTCCCACGGACGTCGAGCCGGGCTCTTCACGGCCGAGGAACTCCCCCGGGGGATGTGCCGAATCCCCTACGAGTGGCGAGGTGACCCGGAGTTCGCCCACGCTATCGCCTCGCATGCTGACGAACAGAGCACCTGGATCACCGCGAATGACGACGAATACCTCCCCCTCTACTACCCAACCCTCAATATCTGGTCCTATCTCGGAAGAGGACTCGACAAGCAGTGGCTGTCGATGAGCGTTTGCCAGACAGCTGATACCGAGGACTACCTGCGCGTCGGACGTGCGATCCGTCAGGCGATCGCAGACGTCGACCGCAAGGTCATCGTCATCGCGACGGGATCGATGTCGCATACCTTCTACCCCCTGCGCGAGATCCGCACGAACCCCCAGGTGGAGCGCTCAGACCCCAAGTACCTCTTCAGCGACAAGGCTCGCGAGATGGACTACGAGCGTCTGGCATGGATGTCCGAGGGGCGTCACGACACGGTGCTCGACACGATGGATGAGTTCCTCACCGTGCGGCCGGAGGCCAAGTTCGCCCACTACCTGATGATGGCCGCCGCGCTGGGCGAGCGTGACTTTGCCGCTCCCGGTCGCCAGATCTCCGACTACGAGAACTCGATCGGAACAAGTCAGGTGCATGTCTGGTTCGACCGCCCGGAATCGGGATGGACACGTAAGGGAGCTTTGGCATGACGGAGTACCGGCGCATCCTCCTCGAGGGGGCTCCCGTCCAGGTCGTCCGACACGGTGACGAACTCGCAGCACCAGACGGGCGCACGGTCGGAGTCGACGATGCCATCCATCTGCCCCCGGTCGAGCCCACGAAGATCATCGCGGTGCATCTGAACTATGCGTCCCGAACCGAGGAGTTCATGACGAAGCTCCCCGCCGCCCCCACCTACTTCCACAAGCCGATAACCGCACTCAACTCGCACAGAGGGGACGTGGTCCGTCCCGAGCGCTGCAAGTGGCTGAACTACGAGGGCGAGATCGTCATCGTCATCGGCAGGACCTGCCGCAACATCTCACCTGAGGAGGCCGGGGACTACATCGCCGGCTACACAGTCGGAAACGACTACGGGCTGCACGACTTCCGCGACACCGATGCCGGGTCGATGCTCCGAGTGAAGGGCTCCGACACTCTGGCTCCCATCGGTCCCGGACTCGTCACGGGCTGGGACTTCCGCAGCAAGGGGATCCAGACCCGCGTCAACGGAATCGTCAAGCAGGACTCCACCACGGCCGAGATGGAGTGGGACATGAACTACCTCGTCGCCGACATCGCCCGCTCCATCACCCTCGTTCCCGGTGATGTCCTGTTCTCCGGAACACCCGCCTTCTCACGAACCGTCTACCCCGGCGATGTCGTCGAGGTCGAGGTTGAGGGGCTCGGAACCCTCTCCAACACGATTGTTCAGGGCCCGGCCCCCATCCGCGATGACTGCGGCGCCCAGCCCACGGAGAGCGAGGAGGTCGTCTCCACTGCCATGGGCGGTGACTGGGAATTTCGCGGAATCCGCACACCTTCGAAGGACCTGTATCCGTCCACGGTCGAGGAGAAGCAGGCATGACCATGACCCACTCCCGGGGCTTTCTGCCGCCCTACACCGATTCTGGCCGCACCGCTCTGATCCCGGAGATGCCCTGGCACTACTCCGGAACCCTCCTGACGGTCGAGTACCGGACAGATCCCGCGAACATCCGCGCGATCCTGCCTCCGGACCTGGATCTGGCCGATGAGGACCCCGGTGCCGTCGCGTTCATCTGGGCCGACTGGCAGTCCTGCAGCACCGGTGGCGAGGAGCTCCTCGACCCCGCCCGCTCTCAATACCTCGAGGCATTCGTCGTGGTGCGCACGAAGTACCAAGGCGTCACCTACAGCCGCTGCGTCCTGATCTGGGTGACCACGGACTTTGCCATTGGCCGCGGCTGGTTTCAGGGGTACCCCAAGAAACTCGGCAGCATCTACGTGACCCGCCCGTACAACCGCGGAATCGCCGCCCCCCGGATCGGCGTAGGCGGCACCTTCGGTGCCTCACTTGCCGCCTACGACCACCGGATCGCTCAGGCCAGAGTCACCCTGCGCGAACCGGCCGAGTCGAACGGCTTCGTCAATGCGCACAAGATGCTCCACCACCGCTACATGCCGTCCCTGGTCCCTGGAGCAGGCATGTCGATGGAGCAGATCGTGACCATGGGCGGCATTGACGTGGACCTCGGACAGCCGTGGCAGGGCGATGCCGAACTCTCCCTCTTCGACTCCCCGTGGGACGAGCCTGCCCGCCTGCTGCCCGTGGACGAGATCATCGGGGGCTACTACTGCGAGGTTGGCACCACCTTTGCCGGCGGCACTCTGCTGGCAGACTCTTCTCGGTCCACCTAGTCCCTCACCGGGCATCCGCCGCCGGTCGCCGGACGTTCAGCGCCCACGAGCGTGCTCCACCAGAGTCCTCAGCAATCGAACCTGCGCCGGGTCCGTCGACCAGGTGTCCTCAGGGTGCCACTGAACACCCACTGCCCATGCAGGTGCGTCGATGACAACCGCTTCGACAGTGCCGTCATCGGCTCGCGAAACGACCTCCATTCCATCACCCAGTCGATCGATCGCCTGATGGTGGTAGCAACTTATGGAGACTCGATCAGTTCCGATGCCCAAGGGTGCAGAGCCTTCGTCAAGTCGGATTTCCTGGACGACATTCCGATGATTCCTCGGCATGTCGACGACCAGCGATCCTCCTCGCACGACATTGACGATGTGAAGTCCCCGACATACCGCCAGTGTCGGCACGCCTGACTCCAGTGAATAGCTGGCCAACGAGAGGTCTGCAGTGTCCTGCACCTCATCGACGTCATAGACCGACTCATGCTCGTGGTCGCCGCCATAGCGACGGGGATCGATATCGCCGCCGCCGGCCAGCAGTACACCCCCGAAGCCCGCCAGACGTTGATCCCAATCCAGGGCATCAGCCGCATCACCCGGCAGCAACGTCACCGGATCGCCTCCAGCCGCCCACACGGCTTCAACGAGCGCTCGCGCAGAGATCACTCCGCGGTAACGCAGAGCACTCGCCGATTCCGTGAAGCGTCCGAGGATCGCTATCCGGGGTCGCACAGCCATCGGTTCCTCCAGTATGGGCGTTCATCGATCCTTCACGAGGGGCCCTCTTCACCGGTTTCACCTTCCAGCGGCGGAGGACGCTGGCACCATTCTCCATTAGGGTCCGAACAATGTCTCGGACATGCCCGATTCACCGAGGAGGTCTGATCTGATGCTCACCATCGTCGTAGATCGTGACAAGTGCGAAGGGTACGGCCAATGCATTCTCGAGGCCGAGGACCTGTTCCAGTTGGATGACGACGGCATCAGCGTGCCCACGTCGGGGATCGACGACAGCAGGCGTGACGACGCGGAACGAGCCGCCGACATGTGTCCGATGCAGGCCATCACGGTTCTCTAGGACCTCTCATGGCTCGTGTCGTCATCGCAGGAGGAGGACTTGGAGCCCTTCGGACCGCCGAATCCCTGCGTGCCAACGGCTTCACGGGACCCATCACCGTGATCGGCGACGAAGGCTCTCTGCCCTACAACAGGCCTCCGCTCTCAAAGGAGGCTCTCCTCGACGGTGTGCATCCAGACTCCCTGGAGTTTCGACGCAAGCCCTCGGTTGACGATGTCGACTGGCGCACAGGCAGTGCCATCACGCATTCCGACCTTGCCGCCCGCACCATCACCCTGAGCGACGGCGAGACGGTCGCCTTCGACGGACTCGTGATCGCCACCGGCATCCGACCAAGGCGCCTGTCCATCCCCGGGCCCCACAGGGGACGCTTCGTGCTGCGCACGGTCACCGATGCCGTGGCCCTTCGAGAGCACATCGCACCCGACGTGAACACCGTGATCCTCGGCGCTGGATTCATCGGCTGCGAGGTCGCAGCAACCGCACGCACGATGGGTGCCAACGTGACCATCGTCGCGGCTGACTCCGAACCGATGCTCCGCCCCCTCGGGTCACAGATGGGGACCGCCATGCGACGGCGCCACGAGGCGCACGGAGTCCACTTCCACCTGGGGCGAGTCATTGATGCGTTCAAAGGTGATGACTGCGTTCGCGGCGTGATGTTGGATGACGGCACGGAGTTCCCTGCAGATCTCGTTCTCGAGGCCGTGGGAAGCATTCCCAACGTCGAGTGGCTGGACGGAAACGGGCTTGACCTCGGTGACGGCATCCTCGTCGATTCCGCCATGCAGGTGGACTTCCCCTCGGCTCCGATTGTCGCTGTGGGCGACATCGCCCGGCACCCGAACGCGCTGTTCGGCGATGTTCCGCGCCGGATCGAGCACTGGAACATGCCGACCGAGACGGGCCGGCGCGCAGGCCAGACGCTCGCCGCCCTCCTATGTGACGACGATGTCGATCGCGGTCCCTTCACCGCGATGCCCGCCTTCTGGTCGGACCAGTACGGATACCGTCTTCAGTCCTTCGGGCTCCCGGGCATCGCGACCTCCCATCGAACCGTCGATGGTGATCCGGATGGCCCGTGCATCGTCGAGTACCACGACGGTGACGGGCTGGTCGGAGTCCTGGGAATCGATCGAACCCAGGACCTTCTCCCATATCGCAAGGCCATCATGGACAGGGAGAACCGCGCACGCACCACTGCGTCGGAGATTGGCTAGTCTCACGCCATGGCAGAGGTATCGCAGGCAGCGGTGGAGGGTGTCGCCTTCCCAGAGGGCGGTGACGGTCAACGCAGCACGAGTGCGACGGGCCGCGCGATCTTCGCCGACTGCATCCGGAACGTAGACCCCGCCATCGCCGCGCAGATCGAGCACACCTCCGACTGGCGAGGCGGCTACATCGGCCCGCTGCGTGAGATCTCGCTCGCCTCGGCCCTGGACGGCCAAGCAGCCCTGACCGTCTCTCGAGATGGCCTCGAGTCCGCCCATCGCCGCTTCGTCTTCTTCCGCGATGGCGAGCACCTTCCTCTTTGGGAGGCGATGCGCCGCTGGAATGCTCCCAGATTCGGGAGCGTCACCGTCCATGGGATGGCTCAGCGGGAGCAGAAGTTGACCCTTCCCTACAAGGGAAGAAGGCTCTTCGACGATGAGCTCCGCCGTCAGGTGGACGAGTGGATTCAGCGCGGCATCGCGGAGCCGGGTTTCGGTGAGGCCATCGACCTCCTCGTTGCCAATCCGGACTGGATGGACCTGCGCGATGTGGACATCGCTGTGCTGGGAGCCGGGGCTGAGCTCGCCCCCACCCGATCACTGCTCCGTTGGGGGGCTCGCGTTCACGCCGTCGACCTTCCACGACCCGACCTGTGGCAGCGCCTGATTGCAACAACGCGCAACACAGCCGGATCCCTGCGCGTTCCCATCGGCCTTGATGGCGCTGGTCGCCCCCCGTTCGTCATCGGAGGGAACGTTCATCCCGATGACGATCAGACAGTCGCAGCTGGCGCCGGCACCGACCTGCTTCGCCAGACTCCGGAGATCCTGACCTGGCTGCAGGAGATCGATCAGCCTTTCGTCCTGGGTACCTACGCCTACGCCGACGGAGCCGCACACGTCCTCCTCTCGATGGCCTCCGACGCGCTTGTCACGGAACTCTCGGCCAGCCGAAGCGACCTGACCCTCGCCTACCTCGCCACCCCGACCGATGTGTTCATGGTTCCGCTCGCCGCTGTCGAGGAGTCACGTCGGCGCTGGGAGTCGCGCGGCATCGGCGGACTGCTGCAGTCGCCGCTGCGCCTGATCAAGCAGTTCGAGCCGAACTATCCGCGGACCTACACCGCTGAGGATGGAACCGTCTTCGGGATCAATGACTCGCTGGTCCCACAGCAGGGCCCCAACTACGCCCTCGCCAAGAGGCTCCAGCGCTGGCGGGCGCTGGTTGCTCGAGCAGACGGAATCCCTGTCTCCTTGAACCTCGCCCCGGCCACGCGGACACACTCCGTCGTGAAGAATCGCGCACTGTCCGCGGCATACGCGGGAGCCGGACGCTTCGGAGTCGAGGTCTTCGACCCGGCAACATCCACGACGCTCATGGCTGCCCTGCTCGTCCATGACCTTCGCAATCCGTCGGCTGCGGCAAATCCGGGAACGGCACTCGCTAACCCGATGGATCTCTTCGCTCAGGCGGCCAATCACGGCGGCCTTTGGCGGGCCGCCTACGAGCCACGAAGCGTCCTCGGGATCGCTGCACTCCTCGGCATGTTCGAATCGCGTGCCTGATGTCCACTGAGCCGACGGTCGCGTCGACGATCCTCGATCTGCTGGGACGGCACGGAGTGCGACGGGCCTTCGGTATCCCGGGTGTGCACAATCTTCCCTTCTGGGATGCCGACGGCGTGGATGCTCCTCGAATAGTCGGAGTCCGACACGAGCAGGCGGCCGGGTATGCCAGTGATGCCCTCTACCGGGCTACGGGTGAGCTCAGTGCTGCACTGCTCACCAGCGGTCCGGGCGCAGCGAATGTGGTCGCAGCCTTCGGCGAGGCGTACGTCAGCGGCTCACCAGTCCTGGTCTTCGCAAGCGAGGTCAACTACGGCCTTCGGTCCTCGAATGGTCCGAGGGGGATCCTGCACGAGATGGCCGATCAGGGTGCGATGTTCGAGGCCTTCGGCGCGACCGCCCGACGGGCCAAGACACGGCAGGACGCCATCGCCGCCACCGTCATGGCCCTGCGCGAGGCGTGGGGACCGCCCGCCGCTGGAAGCTACATCGGGATTCCCACGGATGTCCTCAATGAGGCATGGACCTCGACCATTCCCCACGTACCCCGACTCCCGTCACCGGGGCCAGACCCGCACGACGTGTCCGTTCTCGCCGAACTGATCTCCGTGTCCTCCCGCGTGGTCATCTGGGCGGGAGGCGGCGTGGTGGCGGCCGAGGCCGAGGAGGAGCTGCGTGCTCTGGCCCATCGGCTGGGCGCACCCGTCGTGACGAGCTACGCCGGGAGAGGCCTGATGGCCGGTGATCCGCTCCTTGTGGATGCTCCCGTGCACGAGCCGGAGGTGTCAGGTCTGCTCGAAACGGCTGATCTGCTGCTCGTCGTGGGTTCGTCGTTCGATGGCATGAACACCAAGAACTGGAGGCTGACCCTCCCCGAGGTCCGCGCAGCGGTGACCCTCGGCGACATGATCGCCGAGACAGTCGACTGGAACTGTCTCGTGCGTGCGGATGCAGCCCGTGCTCTCGCCGAGCTCAGCGGAGTCCTGGATGACACCGGCATCCAGCCTCGAGCTCCGTGGACGGACGTGTCGGCCATCCGACCCGCGATCCTCGCGCGTCTGGCCGAGGATCCACGGACGTCTACCGCCATCGCCTGGGTGGCGGAGATCGACGGTGGCTGGCCCGACGACGGCGCTGTCATCTGCGACATGGCGGTAGCTGCGTACTGGTACGGCGGCTACAGTTCCCAGCCGCGCACGCGACGGCTTCAGTACCCCGTCGGCTGGGGCACTCTGGGCTACGCGCTTCCGGCGGCGATCGGTCCCGCATCCGTTGGCATCCCGACGCTGGCGGTCTGCGGGGACGGCGGTCCGATGTTCGCACTCGGGGAACTCGCCACCTACGCACAGGAATCACTCCCCATCACGCTCATGATCGTCGACGACGGGGGCTACGGGATGCTGCGCTTCGACCAGCAGGTCTACGGACATCCCGAGCGGGGAGTCGACCTCGTGACCCCGGACTGGTCCGCTCTGGGCCAGGCATTCGGCATCGTCGTCGAGCATGTCATCGACGTCACCGAGATCTCGGCCGCGCTCGGGCGTGCTCACACCTCGAACCTTCGCGGCGAGCCTCGCATGATCATCTGGAGGCAGGCGCTCTTTCCGCCCCGCACGACATCGCCTCGCTGGTTCGAGGACTGAGGAGACAGGCTCATGCATCGGTGGCTGAGCGAGTTCGCGTTCGAACCGCTCAGCCACCGATTCAGCAGGTGCTCTCGTCAGGCGATCGGGCTCCACAGCGACGGGGCGTGGATCCAGTTCGGATCACCCCAGCCCTGATAGCCCTGGATGCACTCGTAGGTGCGACCTCCGAAGCTCACCTTGTCCCCCTTCGAGTACGCCCCCCGATCGCTCCACACCGTGACACCCGGTTCGGGGATCGGCGCAGCCTGAGTTGTGACCGTCAGGGTGTTGCTCGATGCAGAGACATTGCCCGCTGCGTCGCGGGCCTTCACGACATAGGAATGCTGGGAGCCCGCAGCAAGACCTGTGTCCGTCAGCATCTCGTTCGACGTCGTCCCGATCACGGCACCATCGCGATAGACCAGGTAGCTCGTGACGCCCACGTCGTCAGACGCGGCCTCCCACATCAGGGCGACGCTCGACTGGGTGACCCCCATCGAATGCAGGTGGGTCGGAGCCGTCGGAGCCTGGATGTCGACATCCGGCGCCGCGACCGTGGTGACGCTCAACGCAGCACTGCGCTCCGAGGCATTGCCCGCCCGGTCGGTGGCGACGACGGAGTACTCGTACGTCGAACCGGGTGCGAGACCCTGGTCCGTGAACGACGTGCCCGATGCGGAGCCCACACGGACGCCGTCGCGATAGACGACGTATCCCTTCACACCGACATCGTCGGAGGATGCCTCCCAGACGAGAGTCGCGGACGTCGACTCGATGCTGGTCGCTCGAACGTCAGTCGGGGTGCTTGGCGCCTGCACGTCTGACGTGGCCTGACCAGTCACGTTCACATCGATGACCTGGTAGAACGCATTCACCGTGTCGGCGATATCCCAGACCGCCAGGATCACGTGGTATCCCTCGCGATCGGACGGAACCGTCACGACATGCGACGGATTCGTCGAGGCAGCTGAACCATCGTGCTTGACCACGCCGATCTCCTGGAGCTCCGCCCGCGTGATCGGAGCATTCGGGTCCCAGCCCGGCTTGGTCATGTAGTAGCGCCACTCACTCGTCTTGTGAGGAGCCGTGAACGTCCAGTCGAACTGCACGGGTCCTGAGGCAATATCCGTCTTCGCCCAGCGATCCGACGACTGCTCGTCGAGTTTCCCGCCGAAGAGGCCGCCCGCTGAGGCGATCGTGCCGTCAGCCGGTCCGTTCTCCGGGAAGCCCTTCGGCGCCTCGAGGCTCTGCGGCTCGTACTGGACACCACCGCAGTCCGTGTTCACACCGACCTTGCACAGCACGGCGCGGGACTGCGGTCCCTGTACGTACCCGTGGGCCAGAGCCGGGGATGCGGAGGCCACCAGCATCGCCAGCGCCCCAATCGATCCTCCGACTGATGCGACCATCTTCTTCGTTGGCATTGTTACTCCACTTCCCATTTCCCCGTCAATGACAATGTGGGGATTCCCGAATGCCCCAGAGTTCAAACCTCACGAATGTTCGAGGCAGGTACGGGATGCGGATGCCTGAATGGTTGACTGCGAGCATGACCTCCTCGCACAGCGTTCTGCTCGTCGGATACGGCCTCGCCGGTCGCGTGTTCCATGCGCCCCTGATCTCGGCCACCTCCACGCTGACGCTCAACGGAATCGTCACGTCCAATGCCGAGCGCACCATTCAGGCACGTCAGGACCATCCCGACGCCGAGGTGCACGCCAGCCTCGACGAGGCGCTCGACCATCAGTTCGACCTTGTCGTCATCGCCACCGCCAACGCGACTCACGTCGACTACGCCCGTAGGGCGCTGGTCGCTGGCTCCCACGTGGTGCTCGACAAGCCGGTGGCCGCCGACGCCCGCCAGGCGCAGGAACTGGCTGATCTGGCGCAGGCTCAGGGGCGCCTGCTGATCCCCTTCCAGAATCGTCGGTGGGACAGCGACTTCCTCACCGCGAAGCGCGTTGCAGCGTCCGGTGCGCTTGGACAGGTGCACCGTTTCGAGTCCACCATCGGGCGCATGCGCGTGGTTCCCAAGGCGGGCTGGCGCGGATCCGCCGATCCTGCTGATCTGGGCGGCATGCTCTACGACCTCGGAGCGCACGTGGTGGACCAGGCACTGGCGCTGATGGGTCCGGTCGTCAGGGTTGCCGCCACCGTCCGGTCCGTACGACCACTGGACCCCACGGATGATGACGTGGTCCTTCTCCTCACCCACGAATCCGGGGCCGTGAGCCTTCTCTGTGTGAGCCAGGTTGCCGCATTCGCGGAGCCACGCATGACCCTCCTCGGCACCCACGGCGGTCTGCGTATCCACTCCTCAGATACCCAGGAGGAGGTCCTGCGCTCCGGCACCATCCCCGGTGACGAATGGGGAGCTGAGCCGGCCGGCACCGAGGCGACCCTGCGCGTCTTCAACGACGACAGCGTTCCAGAGGAGACGTCAGTGATGCTGGAGCATGGGCGCTGGCCGGAGTTCTACAACGCCACGGCAGCGGCCATGTCAGGCATCGGACGGCCGCCGGTGACGATCGACGACGTCATCTCGTCCATGCGCGTCATCGACGCTGCTCGTCTGGCCGGGACCACCAACACGACCGTGACTATCGACCCTCCGGCAGGTCACGCATCGCCCACGTCGTCATGAGCACGAGCGGATCACCCGGCCGGGCATAGGCGACGTCATGCCAAGGACGGTCAGCGAGTCCGTCCGGTGGTCCCGACTGCGGCTCGATGCAGATGGCCTCCGGTCGCTCATCGAACACCACGAACCAGGAACCATCGCTGACGATGTCCAGGGCGATCACACCCGGCCACTGAATGGTCGCGCGCCCATCGGGCACACGGAACGCATCATCGAAGGGGCCTGCTTCAGGGACCTCCGTCAACAGTGACGGAAGTGCACCGTCCCCGCGCAGAAGCATGGCGTCTGCGTTCATCGCCCACATGCCGTCCGCGTTGCCCACTCGCCTGCGGAACCACGGGTGCCAGCCCAGAACCCCCGGCACGCGGTCGCGTTCGACCACCAGAGCCAGCCGCGTCGTCAGCCGTCGAGGCTCCAGCAACCAGGAAGTCTCGATCCTCCCCGGCCATGGCCATGATGATCCCGTCGAGACGACTGTCCGCACCTCCGCACGATCCGACGCATGGATCACGTGAGTCACGTCGACGTGCTGATCGAGGACCGTCCCGTGCAGCGCCCACGCGCCGTAGGTCACCGGCAGTGGTTGAGGGCCCTGTGGCCCCAGCACACTGTTGTCCCGCACCCTGCCGGCCCAGGGCGCCATGGGATACATGCCGTGCTCGACAGGATCGTCCCCGTAGCGGTGGAGGAGCTCATGTCCGCCCACACACCAGGAGACTGCCCGACCCCCCAGGGCACAGTCCACGACGATCGACACGTCGCCCACCTGGAGTCGGACCTGACCCGCCGGCAGCTCGTCAGGAGGCAGAGGCATGCGGAGCATCCGCAATCACCGCGATGGGGTCGATGAGCAGCTCCTCGAACGCCGTCTCGGCAGCACCAAGAAGCGTGCTGTCGCCGTTGAGGGCTGGCACCTCGACTCGCACCTGGTCACGGGAGGCCGGTAGGGCGTGGTGCACCTGTCGATAGACGGCCGCCGAGACAAGTGGCAGCAGCAGGCGCAGGTGCCCGCCCAGCACGATGACCTCAGGATTGAACAGGTTGACCAGATTCGCCAATCCGAGTCCGAGCCATTCACCAGCCTCATCGATGGCCGCTCGGGCCTTCCTGTCTCCCGACGCAGCAGCCTCGAGGACGTCGGCCACCGACGCCCCCTCGTCATTGATGCCTGCAGCCCGCATGAGTGCATCGCTGCCGATCTCCGTCTCCCAGCAGCCGAAGGCCCCGCATCGGCACTCGGTCCCGCGCGGGTTGACGACCATGTGGCCCACCTCGCCCCCGAATCCACCCGCACCCAGCATGGGCCGTCCGTCGATGATGATGCCTCCGCCGATGCCCACTTCGCCGGAGAGGAAGATGAGATTGCGGTTCGACTTGCCGACGCCTCGAACGTGCTCGGCGATGGCACCCAGATCCGCGTCATTGCTGACAGAGATGTGGGGAACGAATCCGAATCGCGCACCGACGGCCTCGCGTAGGAGCCGGCCGAGAGGCACGTCCGACCAGCCGAGGTTGGGAGCCAGCCTCACCAGTCCGTCCGCATGGTCGACGATACCGGGGACACCGACACCGACGCCGACCCAACTGGAGTCGTCAGGAGCTCTGCGCAGGGCCTGCTTGATGAGTGAGACTACGTTGCGAACCGCCGCCTCGGGCGTGAAGGTCGGGCGCGGATGGGGCTGCTCTCGCCGCCAGATCTCCTGGCCTCCCAACCCCACCAGAGCGACGACCGTGCAGTCGACGCGCAGGTCGAAGGCGATGACAACAGCGGAGTCCGCCACCGGCTCGACCAGCAGCGATGGACGACCCACCTGCCCAGGAGCGCCGGCGGCCTCGGATACGAGACCGGCCTCAGCGAGCTCAGAGACCAGGACACCTACCGTGCTGCGATTGAGTCCACTGAATGCCACCAGGTCGGAGCGGCGAGCAGCACCGTGCTCATGCAGGTGACGCAGCAGCCGCGCCCGGTTGAGTCGCCGCAGGTCATCCTGCGTCGACGCCGTTCGCGTAGCCATAACGAATAGGCCTTTCCCTTCTTCGACCCGTCCACGCTCCTGCGCACCGAGCTCGCGAATATGTCTCATCCGCAAACAATGTATGTTGTGGCTGACAACATATGTATGCATGCGCTTGCAGAACAAGGTCGAAGGCCCCGGATCCCATAACGATTTGGTCACGTCATCAGGACGTCGAGACAGCACTCCCTGCCACGTCAGGACGGATAGAGGGCCATTCGGGCCTGGCCATAGCCCTCGCGGACAGCCGGTACGGGCGTCGGCTCGTGAACAGTGGCTGCTGCGTCACGGTCCCCGTCCCAGGCGGGCGGCTCGGCACCGCCGCTGAGCACCCAGGCGGCCTGACGTGCTGCGCCATCGGCCACGTACTCCCCGGCCGGGGGAACGACGACCGGCACGTCGAACATCGTCGCGGCCACCACCCCGACGGCTGGATTCGCCGCTGCCCCTCCGACCAGGAGCACCCGCTGGGGAACGACACCAACGTCGACAAGGGCGTCGACGGCGTCGGCCAGGCCGCCCAGCATTCCCTCGACAGCAGCACGGGCCAGATTGGCCGGAGTCATGTTCGAGCGCGTCAGGCCGTGGAGGGATCCCCGCGCCAGTGGCAGGTTCGGGGTGCGCTCCCCATCGAGGTAGGGCAGGAGCACCAGGCCTCCCGCGCCGGGCTCGGCCGCGAGCGCGAGTCCCGCCAGTTCGTCGAGATCGACGCCGAGCATCGATGCCGCCGAGGAGAGGATGCGTGCGGCATTGAGTGTGCACACGAGTGGGAGGAAGCGGCCGGTGGCGTCGGCGAAGCCCGCGACGAGACCACGAGGGTCACGCGCCGGGACGTTCGACACTGCGAATGCCGTGCCGGACGTTCCCAAGGACACCACCACATCACCGGGTCGAGCTCCCAGGCCCAGAGCAGCCGCCATGTTGTCGCCGGTACCGGGACCGAGCACGATCCCCGCGTCGGTCTCGCCCACGGTCTCGGCCGGCCCGGCCACGCGCGGTACATCCGCCTGATGCCCAAGGGCCAACTCCAGCAGATCGGGGCGGTACTCGCCGGTGATCGGCGACCAGTACCCCGTGCCGGAGGCTTCGCCCCGGTCCGTGACCGCGGCCTCGGGGCGGCCTGCCAGCAGCCAGGTCAGGTAGTCGTGAGGGAGCAGGATCCGTGACGTGCGCGATGCATTCTCAGGCTCCATGCGAGCCATCCAGCGCACCTTCGAGACCGTGAACGCCGCCAGCGGCACGCTTCCGACGGCGTCCGCCCACTCCTGCGGGCCTCCCAGTTCGGCGACGAGATCATCGGCATCCGAGGCGGAACGCGTGTCGTTCCACAGCAGGGCCGGACGCACGACCTCACCGGCGTCGTCGAGCGCGACCATGCCGTGCTGCTGGCCACCCACGGCCATCGCTGACACGCCATCGAGGAGTCCGTCCATCGTCGTCTCGAGTGCGTCGACCCACGCCGACGGATGCACCTCGGTGCCATCCGGGTGCGTGCCTCGCGCCTCGCGGACGAGGGCTCCCGTGTCCGCGTCACGCACCACGATCTTCACCGACTGCGTCGACGAATCGACTCCTGCCACCAATGTCATGACCGCAAACTACCCGTCCTTACCTGGACTTTGCCCAGCCATGGGTGCGGCTTCACGCGAGACACGGCACGGTTGCCCTATGACGGAACGACTGGGCCTCGCCTCACCACCCGGGCTGGCAGACCACCTTCGCACCTTCGGGCCCATGCCCCTTCCCGGTGGTCGGTCCGGTGGCCAGCCCGGCCCCCTCGTGGATGAGGTAGAGCGGGCCGGGCTGCGCGGACGGGGCGGTGGATGGTTCCCGACGCACCTGAAGCTGCGTGCCGTCGTCGAGAGCTCCGAGTCACGAGGTCGCCTGAGCCGCACACGCCAGCCCCTCGTGATCGCCAACGGCATGGAGGGTGAGCCCGCGAGCAGCAAGGACGTCGTCCTGCTGACCTCATCGCCGCACCTGGTTCTCGACGGCATCGAGGCTGCCGCTCGGACGATCGGTGCCACGGACGCCTTCATCGCCGTCCATCGCGGATCACCCGCCATCGAGGTTCTCGAACGCGCCATCGCCGAGCGACCTGCGAGCGGGCTGCCGATCACCCTCGTCACTCCGCCGGCGCGTTATGTCGCCAGTGAGGAGAGCGCACTGTCCCACTGGGTGGGCGACGGCGTCGCCCAGCCGGTCTACCCCGATCGCCCCTTCCAGAAGGGTGCCGGGGGCCGCCCGACCCTCGTCCAGAACGTCGAGACCCTCGCGCATCTGGCCCTCATCGCCCGCTACGGAGGCGCCTGGTTCGCCGAGGTCGGCGCTCCATCAGCACCCGGAACGACCCTTGTGAGCCTCGGCGGGGCACTGGGCCACATGGGCGTCGTGGAGGTTCCCACCGGCACACCGGTCAAGGACCTCCTGGGGCGCGCGGGCGGAACGACGTCCCCTGTCCGCGGGTTCCTGACCGGGGGCTACGGGGGAGGCTGGGTTGCCGCCGACGGCTTCATGTCGACACCGTGGGATCCGGACTCCGTCCGGGCGGCAGGCGGCGTGATCGGTGCGTCAATCCTGTGGGCTGTCGGTGCCGAGGTTTGCCCGTTGGAGGAGCTCGACCGAATCACCCGCTGGATGGCAGGAGAGAGTGCGGGCCAGTGCGGACCCTGCATCTTCGGGCTTCCGGCACTGGCGGACGACGTCCACTCCCTCGCCTCACGCCGGTCCGACGCCACTCGCGACGTCCGCCTTCAGCGCCACCTCACCCTCGTGACCGGACGTGGCGGCTGCAAGCACCCCGACGGCGTGGCGCGGCTTGTCGCCACGGCGCTGAGCGCATTCCCCGACGAGGTGGCCATCCATGGCGACGGGCGCTGCTCCGCGCACCCCGGAGCCGGCACGCACCTGCCGGTGCCGCCCGTACGAGTACCGGTGATCGATCCGAGTGGACGGGACTTTCGATGAGTGACGATGACTCTCGCACGCTGGCGCTGGACCCGATCGCGTGCGACGGACGCGGTCTGTGCCATTACGCCGCACCCGATCTGATCGACCTCGATGAGTGGGGGTATCCACTCCTGCGTGGCGGTGGATTGCGGATGGGCATCTCGCGGGAGGAGCGCGATGCGGCCAGGGACGCCGTGCATGCCTGCCCGACACTCGCCCTCCACCTTGAACGGTGACGGCGTCGAACGTCAGTCGAAGACGACGCCCTTGTGCAGGATGAAGCAGCCGTAGGGCACCGAGTCGAGAGTGTGCACGACCGCGTAGGTGCCGCGTGCGCGCTGGTAGAAGTCCAGGCGCGGGATGACGCCGTACTCCAGCGAGCGACCCTCCGCCGCCGACGCCAAAGCGAGGAAGTCATCCTGCACCTTCGTGGTGATCGCCGGGTCGCCGTCGACCTCCATCCGCTCAACCGAGTGGTCGAGGAAGGAGTCCAGCGGCAGGACGCTGAGGATCGCCTGCGCGGCCCGCAGGATGCTCACCTCACCGAGTCTGACGACCGGTCGACCAGACGCAAAGGCCGGATAGTTGCGGTCCACGAGAGCGAGTTGATCGCCGTGACCCATGTCGTCCAGGATCTTCAGCAGGTCTCCGTGCAGCAGCGGATCGATCCCCTTGAGCATGGGGCCTACTCCTCGGTTGAATCGTCCAGTGCGATGGCGATGGTCTCCTCCTGGGCGATGAGGTGGGCGTCAGCGTCGTAGACGCTCACCTTCTCGTCCTCGAGCAGGAGGTTGCCGTCGGCATCCAGGACGTCGATCGTCTCGTCGACGATCGAGCCCTCGGGGCCGGAGGCGACGACGACGTCGTCCACCACGGAGCCGACAACGTTGCCGTCGGCGTCGAAGACCACGTCGACCTCGATGTCCTCGCCCACTTCGATGTCGTCGTCTGCCATGTCTTCTCCTCCAGTGACGTTCGCTGACTCAGCAGTGACCTGCCGGCGGGACGAGTCTAGGTGCACGAGGGTGGGCACGCGGAGGGTCAGGCCCCGAAGACGACCGTTCGATCCCGGTTCAGGAACACACGATCCTGGGCGAAGAGCCTCACCGCACGCGACAGGGCCATTCGCTCGACATCACGACCGATCTCGGCGAGAGCCTCCGGGGTGAACGTGTGGTTCACCCGCTCGACCTCCTGCTCGATGATCGGCCCCTCGTCCAGATCAGATGTGACGAAGTGCGCGGTCGCGCCGATGAGCTTCACGCCGCGGGCATGAGCCTGGTGGTACGGGCGAGCGCCCTTGAAGCCCGGGAGGAAGGAGTGGTGGATGTTGATGACACGGCCGTTCAGTTCGCGGCACGCCTCATCGGACAGGATCTGCATGTACCTGGCCAGGACCACCAGGTCGATCGACTCCTGCGCGACGAGATCCAGCATGCGCCGTTCCATGTCGACCTTCGTCTCGCGGGTCACGGGCAGGTGATGGAACGGGATCTCATAGCGGTCGGCGATCGGTCGGCACGTCTCGTGGTTGGAAACGATGCCCACGATGTCCAGCGGCAGCTCGCCGGCATCCCAGCGATACAGCAGGTCCAGCAGGCAGTGGTCGTACTGCGAGACCATGATCAGCGCCCGCCGATGCTCCGACTCCAGCCGCAGGCCAACCTCAGTGCCGAACGCGGACGTCCGCAACGACACGACCTCTCGCACCCGTTCCACCTCACCGATGGCACTCTCGAACTTCGTGCGGGCGAAGAACAGGCCGGTTTCAAGATCGGAGAACTGCTCCTGCTCGAGGACGTTCGCGTTCACCTCGAGCAGGGCACCGCTGATGGCATGGATGATGCCCGGGCCGTCGGGGCAGGAGATCGTCAGGATGTACGCAGGCATGGGTGGGAAAGGCTAACAGTCCGCAAGAGCCGGATTTCGAATCAGCACCTACCATCCCCTTATGACCGCGGAGAGCGTCCTCGACGGACGTGTGCAGCAAGCGCACGATCAGGCGTGCGCGCGGGGCGACGCCGGCTACCGGGATCCGAACACTGGGCTCTTCGTCTTCACCCGCGACTACCTTGCCGCGCGGGGATGGTGCTGCGGCAATGGCTGTCGCCACTGCCCCTATGACCACGAGGCCGTTCCAGCGGTGGACTCGTAGACTCGAGGCATGCGCTACTCACCGAGTCGCCTCACGCCAGACGAGGGCATGGCGCGAGGCCAGCAGTTCCTGGACGCGATGGACAAACGCCGAAGCGTCCGTGACTTCTCTGACGAGCCCGTTCCGTTCGAGATGATCGAACTCGCCGTGGCTGCGGCGAACACCGCTCCCTCCGGGGCTCACCAGCAGCCGTGGACCTTCGTGGCCACGAGCGATTCCACTGTGAAGCACCGCATCCGCGAGGCGGCGGAGGCAGAGGAGCGCCAGAACTACGAGGGGGGCCGCCTGCCCGAGGCCTGGCGCGAGGCGATCGCCCCCTTGGCGACGACCTCGGACAAGTCGTACCTGGATGTCGTGCCCTGGATAGTCGTCGCGTTCGCCCAGAAGTCAACGCCCATGGACGACGGCTCCCTGCGCAAGAACTACTACGTGAATGAGTCTGTCGGGATCGCGTGCGGCATGTTCATCACGGCCCTTCACACGATGGGCCTGGCGACTCTCACGCATACCCCCAACCCGATGGGCTTCCTGACCGAGATCTTCGATCGTCCGATGACGGAGCGTCCCTACATCCTCTTCCCGGTCGGATACCCCGCTGCCAAGTGCGACGTGCCTGACCTCGAGCGCAAGCCTCTCGGCCACGCGTTGATCCGTTTCCCATGAGCGCCGAAGATCAGTTGCGGGCCGCCCGCGCAGCCTGGGCCGACGGGAACGCCCGATCGGCAACTGCCGCAGGCTGGAAGGCCGTGAACGACGCGATGATCCTCGGCGATCGAGGTGTCGTCGCCGATGTCGGTGCGTTGGCGGACGGCATCGCGCACGCGTCGGGCGGCAAGGTGGCCGGTGATGCCGCCAAGCTGGCCGAGTACTGCCGGCTGTGCCTCGAAGGTGTCGGCAACGGCACGCAGGCGCGCTCAGTTCTCGGGCGCCTCATCGGACGGTCGAGGAAGCGCAAGTGCCCGGACTGCGCGGAGTCGATCTCCTCGGAGGCCAAGGTCTGCCCGCACTGCCGCTACCGGTTCCCCCTCGAGGACCCTCCAGCCAGCACGCAGACGGACACCTGAGGAGACGGTGGCAGGCGGTTCAGCCCGCGGTCATTCCCAGGATTCCCAGCCAGATGGTGACCGTGGCCCACGATGCGATTCCGATCAGGCCCCCGATCCTGCGCTGCCTGATGTCCCCACTCGCGAGGACGAAGATCGTGACAGCAGCGAAGTAGAACCCGCTGATGAGGAAGGATGCGGCGATCGCCTGCAGTCCCCAGTCCAGGACAACCGCCAGCAGCGCATAGATGCCCCACGCCAGGTTCGCCAGGCCCACCTCGATCTGGAAGTTGTTGCGCGTGCCGAAGTCCCAGCCTCCGCGAGCTGCGTCAGAGCGGTTGAAGACGGCGTGGCGAAGGAAGGAGAGGACGCCCGGGAGCGTGACGGCGACAAGGGCGGCGATGGCGAGGCTCGGCGGATCCTGCGCCAGAGTGGCGAAGCCGATGAAGGCTCCGACAAACCCGGCGACGTAGGTCAGGGTCATCAGGATGGTTGCTGGACGAGTGCTGACTGGCTGATCCACGATTCGCTTCCCTTCTCCGATCACGGCTTCACCAAGGTGCCGAGTTCTCGTCCTCTGCTGGACGGACGGCCGAAGACTAGCGCTGGGTGGAGCGCCTGATGGCGGACAAGCACGGAATCGCCGTCACTGCGGAGAGCGGGTGCAAAGATCCCCACATGAACGCCGTCGTGGACACGGCCACGGCCACTGTGGTGGCGACGAGGGGGATCCCCGTCGTACTCGTCCAGGCCGGGACCATGCCGGGATCGAAGATCCCGACCTCGGATCCGGCGGCATAGCGATGAGCATTGGCCCAGAAGGCCAGAACACCCGCCACGGAAAGACCGGCCGCCGCCCAACGCACTGGCACGCGCGGCACGCGCAGCGGACTGTCCATTCCGGGGCCGAGAAGGAGCGTGGCCATCAGGAGGCTGAGCAGCGGGAGCAGGTATCGAGGCTGGACCACCTCGCCCACTCCGAGGCCCTCCTTCTGCAGGAACCAGAGGGGAATCACCACCAGTGCCAGCAGGGCGATCGACGCCGCCCACGACTTGCGAGCCGTCAACGTGGACAGTCCCGCCCACGCGAGTCCGCCGAGGACGAGGACGCCGACCGCGGGAACCAGCGGCGGCAGCGCGGTGTCGTTCCAGCCCAGGGCGGCATCCCCGACGACTCCGCGGATCAGCACCGGGAGCTGCACCAGGTTGGTCAGGAGAAGTCCGGCGCCCTGGTCAGCCGTCCCCATGGTCGGGCCACCACCGCCTCCCGGCGTAGCGAATCCGAGATAGGAGAGTAGGCCGACGACCCCGAGTCCGAGCACGACGCCGGATGACACGAGGTTCCTGCGCGCTCGCCGCAAGCCGGCGAGGATCACGACGATCGTCGTCGCGACGACGAGGAAGGCCGCTGAGTCGACACGGGAGTTGACGGCCATCAGCGCCGAGACCAGGGCGCCCGCGGCAATCAGCCATGTCCGTCGGCTTCGCCACTCATGGCGATGCAGCAGGGCCAGGGCGAACCCCCAATAGAGCAGGATTGCGGAGACGGCCCAGCTGCTGGGACTCGTCGATGCGAGAAGGAAGAGACCCAGCGGCATGAACGTCACAGCCAGCGCCGCGGTGGTGGCGAACGCGATCCCCCGCGGCACAGTTCGCAGCAGGAGGGCCAGCAGGGCGCTGACGATCACGGCGTTGAGCACCCGCATCCCCAGCACTGACCGCTCAACGTCATCCGACACCGCCAGCGACATCACCCGGTAGAAGCCCGTCGGGTAGAGCCCTTCCACCTGGTTCAGGTGCGTGGTGGGGACGAGTCGCGTGTCGGCGGTCAACGCCTGGGCACAGCTCGCGTTCACGGACGCATCGAACCGGTAGCAGTCGCTTGCCCGGACGACATTGGCGGCCACGAGCCGAACGGAGTCGTCAGCGGGGTCGATCTGGCAGGACTCGGTGTCCTCTCCAGCCGCGCACCAGATGGACGCCAGGTGGTAGTCGTCATCAGGAGCAGAGCCAACGGGGCTGGAGAGTGCCCAGCCGACTCCGGTCAGGAGCAGCGCCAGCGGGATCCAAAGCCACATCCAGCGGGCGACTCGACCCGGGCTGGCGTGCTCACGGGTGATCTCCGTAGGCATGTCCCCCCTCAGGTCGAGCCGTCGTCGTTCCTCGCCGGATGCATCGCCGATCGGCCCAGCCGCGACGCAAGTCCGCTCTCACCGTATGTCAGATGTTTGGCCATCCCCAGATGTGGGTATTCCGATGAGGTCAGACCCACGAATGAAGGAGTCTTCCTGTGAAGAGCACCCGACTGGCCAGCACCCTCCTCGGCACCAGCGCCCTGGCCATGGTCGCCCTCGTCGCCGCCGGCGCACCGGTCCTGGCTGACGATCATCACTCGTCCGACCACGCGTCGAGCAGCTCCTCACACAGTGACTCCACGAAGAAGGACTCCGAGCACAAGGACTCCGAGCACAAGGAGTCCGAGCACGAGGATTCCAAGAAGGAAGACGACAAGAAGAAGGACGACTGCCACAAGCACGATGGTGATCACGAACCCGTCGTCGATCCCAAGGTCGACCCGACGGACGACAACGTCGACCCCAAGGTCGACCCGTCAGATGACCACGTCGACCCCGTCACTCCAGCGGGCGACACCGGCACAGACCCGACGCCGGACGCGGCACCGAATACGCCGGCGGACGACCCCAACGCCGCTGCCTTCGTCACTCCAGTCGTGGATCCCGCTCCTGCCGGACCTGCATACGATCCCGAGGAGCGCGTCACCACCGAAGGTGACATCGACAAGGGTCCGTCCACCAAGAAGGCCACCCATGGCACCCCGAAGCCGCGTCCAGCAGCACGGGCCGCAAGGAGCGTGGCCATGACAGCGGCGGTCGAGTCGGATGGCACCCTCCAGACGCGTGAGAATCTCGAGAAGGACGCCATCGTCCCGGACAACGCCAGCACTTCCGAGCAGGCACCGGTCGACGCAACGTCAGGGATCACGGGTGGAACTGTCATCGTTGCCCCGCCGCCGTCGGCGACGACACCCGAGACGGTCACGACTGCCAGTGCCGCCACGGGTGACAGTGGATCGGCCGGACCTGCGGTCGGCATCGCCGCCGCGGCCATTGCGGCTGTGGGACTTGGCTGGTTCCTCGTTGCGGCACGTCGCCGTCGGGATGAGGAAGAGGAGCAGCACTCGGTCGTCTGATCGGTCCCGCCTCTGCGGTGCTGTCTCGTGGGTGGACACGCACCAGAAGGGATGAGGGAGACATGTGTGGGGCCCGTGATCGGACGATCACGGGCCCCACACATGTCTCCAGCAGGATCAGGTGACCACGCCGATTCCGCGTGCCAACGACCGCTTCGCCACAGATGTGCGTGTGAAACCCGAAGTGCCGGTCCTGGCTTCACAGGGAACTCCCAGATTGCCCCATCACTCTCCAAGAGTCAGAACAACGACTACTACTTGAGAGATGGGAGACGTCCATGCCTACCGAAACGTCACGAACCACGGGGGCTCCCCGATGGCCCACTTCGCTGGGAAAACGCCTGGCGGCCGCTGCTGCGATCACGGTTGCCTTCACCGGCACCCTGGCAATGGCGACACCGGCACAGGCTGCCTCGGGGCTTCCCGCACTTCCCCTGGCCACACAGGGCAGCGACATTGTCGATGCAAAGGGGAAGACCGTCGTCCTTCAGGGAGTCAACTGGTTCGGCTTCGAGACAGCCAACCACGCTCCCCATGGGCTCTGGAGCCGCGACTACCGAGACATGCTCAAGCAGATCAGGGCACAGGGCTTCAACACCATCCGCATGCCGTTCTCTCTCGAGATGCTCGAGTCGAGCACCACGAGTGGCATCGACTACGGAAGCGGAAGAAACGCAGCACTCAAGGGGAAGACTCCTCAGCAGGTGATGGACATCATCATCGACGAGGCCGGCGATCAGGGCCTCATGGTGATCCTCGACAACCACTCGCAGTCGGACGACGGCTTCATGTACGACCTCTGGTACGGCCAGGGCGGCTACACGGAGAACGACTGGGTCCAGGCATGGTCGACCCTCGCGTCTCGATACGCCGACGAGCCTCAGGTGATCGGTGCTGACCTGAAGAACGAGCCCCACGGCTCAGCCACCTGGGGTGCCGGTGGTCCGACCGACTGGCGTCGCGCGGCCCAGCGGGCGGGCAATGCCGTCCTCGCCTCGAACCCCGAGCTGCTGATCCTGGTGGAGGGCATCGAGGCGCCCGTCGCTGGAGGCAAACTCGATCGCCACTGGTGGGGCGGGAATCTCGAGGGTGTTCGCACCAACCCCGTGAAGCTCTCGGCCACGGACAAGCTGGTGTACTCCCCTCACGAATACGGACCGGGCGTGTTCGCGCAGCCCTGGTTCAGTGATCCGAACATGCGACGATCTTGAAGAACCGCTGGGATGCCGGCTTCGGATACATCCATGACAACGACATCGCTCCACTGCTCGTCGGGGAGTTCGGTGCCAAGAACGTTGGCCTGGACACCACGGAAGGCCGCTGGATTCGACAGTTCGCCGACTATCTCGGAGCCAAGGGGATCAGCTGGACGTTCTGGTCGTGGAATCCGAACTCAGGCGACACCGGCGGCGTCCTCAAGGACGACTGGACCACGGTCCACGCGGACAAGATGGGCCTGCTGTCCGACCTGATGGCACGCCAGCCGATGGACTTCGGCGGGATCGTCTCACCGAAGGTCCCGACGGAGCCAATCTCCTCACCCGACCCGTCGGGCACAGTCGGCACCGACGACCTTTCCCTGTCCGTCGTCACCGACTCCACATGGGGCAGTGGCTGGTGCGGCCATCTGGAGGTTCGGAACTCAGGAGCCGTCTCGGCTCAGGTGAGCTCCATGACTCTGAGGATCACCTCCGGCCAGAAGGTGTCGTCGACCTGGAACGGCGAGCCCTCGACTAGCGGCACCCGGGTGACCATCAAGGCTCCGGCCTGGGCGAATGTGCCTGCCGGAGGAAGGTTTGCAGACACGGGTCTGTGCCTGTCCGGCTCATCGGCTCCGAAGGCCCTGGGCATCACCATCGTCGGAGGAGAGCCCGTCACCATCGGAGACCCACGACAGCAGCCCGAGCCCGCACCGGCACCTGTCACGCCGGCACCAGAGCTGCCCGAGACGCCTGCGATCCCCGAGCCCGGGCCCGGAATCGACGACCCCGCGCCTGCGGCAGACCTTGCCGTCACGTTCCGGCAGGACTCCTCCTGGGAGGGTGGCTACTGCCGTACCGCCGTGGTCACCAACACGGGTGACGAGGCGAGTGGGCCATGGCACCTGATATTCCGCCTGCCAGCAGAGGCGAGCATGTCCACCCATTGGAACGGCGTCATCTCGGAGGCCGGGGGCATCTTCACCGTGACACCACCGAGCTGGGCCGACACGATCGGAGCCGGAAACGCGTCATCCGCCTTCGGATTCTGCGTCGTAGGCGCCGGCGAGCCCCAGGACGCATCAGCCGGCGTGCAATAACCGAATCCCGGGCGCTCGGAGCCCTCCCAGATGTCGGCGCGAATCGATAGCGTCACGCCTCACGGGGCATCCGAGCGCCCGGAACGGAGCCAGTCACGTGAGCGACCCTGCACCTCATGAGCCACAATCAGGTATGACCGCTCGGCGTGTGCTGCTCGTCGAAGATGAGGACTTCACTCGCACCGCCGTCGCATCCAGCCTCGAGGCTGCAGGCTTCGCCGTCGTCGCCGTCTCCTGCGTCGCCGAGGCAATGACGGCACTCGACGAGTGCGACCCGCATGCGCTGGTCACCGATCTGGACCTGGGGCCCGGCCCGACGGGCGTCGACCTCCTCAAGCGCGTCGCGATCGATCGACCCTGGGTCGGGCTCGTCGTCCTCACCGCCCACCGATCGGTCGAACTGGCCGTGGGAACGAATGACGGGATTCCCACTGACGCAGTCATGGTCGTCAAGTCCGCAATCGACTCGATGGGTGATATCGCGCTCGCAATCGAGCAGTCCATCTCTCAGGTCGAGGAGGCCGTTCCGACGCCGCTGGACGACACCGCACCTCTTGTCATCAGCACGGTGCAGGCAGAGATACTTCACCTCCTGGCTGAGGGACTCTCCAACTCCGGAATCGCACAACGACGCGGGACGTCCTTGCGAGCCGCAGAGGCATCGGTACAGCGCACCCTTCAGGCCCTCGGTATCGACGCCCAGCCGGAGTTCAACTCCCGCGTGCTCGCCGTGCGCCTGTGGCAGTCTGGACGAGTCACTGTTCGTTGACCGGTTCGTCATCGCGCAGGCCCTCCGAAGCAGGTGGGCACTGTCCTCGTGGCTCTATCTCGCCCTCCTCCCGATCTTCGCGCTCGCCATCTACTCGCGTTCGGGCACTGGTTTCGAGGAGATCGGGGGCGGATTCCGCATCGCAATCGCTCTGACGGTTCCGCTCACAGGCCTGATCATCCTCCGCGCCGTGGCGATAGTCGTGAACCGATCGTCAAGGCCTCGAGCACTGTGGATAGCTCCCGTGACGTGGGCTGCTGTTGGGGCGGCAAACGCCGTCGCAGCCGCAAGTGTGCGGGCCTGGGCGGTCGGTGGGCAGGTCTCGTCATGGGGCACGGTGGCGATCGGGGTCTTCTTCACCGTCGCCATCATGCTGACCGCCACGCTCGGAATCTCGGCCCTTCTGTCCCGGCGGCGCCAACTGTCACTTCTCAGCGGCCAGCAGGTTCGACTGCTGGAGCTGCGCAGTCAGGCCGAAGGGTTCGCCGCCGTTCAGTCACAAGCGCTCGCGTCCATCATCAACGACGTCGTCGCACCCGAGATCGATCGCCTTCGACAGCAGGTGTCCTCGCTCGGCGCCGAGCCTGCAGTTCAGCGTCTCGAAGAGCTTCGTGAGGACATCAGTACCTACTCTTCGACGATGGTCCGGTCGATCAGCCACGACGTCGTGAGGCCCGCGCTTCCCGACCGGCACGACAACCCGTCAACGTCGTCCGTGGCTCGGGAGATCATCGATGTCGTTCTATCGGCTCGGCTCAACATCCCCCTGACCGCGATCGCCGGGTTCATGCTCTTCCTCGCCCAGGCAAATCTGGGCTGCGCCGGGCTTCCCGCCGCTGCCGTCGTCGCCTTCCTGTCCGTCAATGTGCTTCTGGGGCTGGTCGGACGCCTGCGACCCCTGACGAACCGGCCGTGGGGGTTTCTCTGGCTCATTGCCACGGTCTGCCTCGGATTCACGGCCTACCGTCTGGTGCTCGAGTCCGGGCCGCCCCAGTGCTCGTGGGTCGATCAGGGCGTGGAGTCGACAGTCGCGACTGCCGCCGCCGTGATCATGTTCCTGGGACTCACCGCCGTCATCGAGGGAGCACGTCAGACAACAGCCGCGGTGCGCGAACTCGAGTCCACGAATGCCGAGCTTGCCCGGGCCACTCGGGCGTTGAACGACGCCGGAGCGGTCACCCACCAGCAGATATCCGACCTTCTCCACGGCCCAGTGCAAGGGCGACTGGCGGCCGTCTCCTTGGCCCTGCGCATCTATCTCGATGATGTCCAGCGGGGGCAGGACCCGTCCGCCGCCGAGTTGCACGATCACATCACTCGGCTGCTGGATCAAGCGGCCGATGATGTCGCCCTTCTGAGTGGTGACTCTGGTGCGCTCGCGCAAATCTCGGTGTCGTCACTCGCGGAGATCGGAGACAGCTGGCGGGGCCTCCTCGACGTCGAGGTCGACATCAGTGAGGCATCGGTGGCTCTCCTTCAATCCCACCCGGATCTGACCGATCGGATCTACCAGTCGGCTGAAGAGGCGCTCACCAATGCCAGCCGCCACGGATCAGCGCGACATGCTCGGATCGACATCACGACCGACACAGCATCGTCGGTCACTCTGACCGTGTCCGACGACGGGCTGGGCCTGTCCGAAACTCCGCAGGAGGGCCTGGGTCTGCACAGTCTCGCCGCGTCGGGTGCCGTGTTGACACTCGTGAATGGCAGCCAGGGCGGAACGGTGCTGCGGGCAACCTGGCCCGTGTCCTGACGGGACGAGCAGTCTGACGCGATGCCCCTGCAACTGCTGCGAGGTCAGTGCTGATGCGTGGGCAGCCGTTGAGCGGGGCCGGCACCCTTGCCGTCCTCATCGACGATGTCGAAGATGCCCATCATCCCGTGGTCCTCATGGAAGAGCAGGTGGCAGTGATAGACGCTTCGGCCCACGAAGTCGGCGAAGTGAGTGCGGAAGCGCACGTAGGAGTTCCAGGGAACATTCACGGTATCCGCCGTGCTCCGGGGAACCACGCGCACGCGGTTGCTCACGACATCCGTGAGGGGATCCCAGTCACCCGTCTCCACCACTGCGAAGTCATTGACATGGATATGGAACGGATGCTGCTCATCATGGGGAGCCCCTGCATAGAGGGACGACGAGTTGCGGATGATCCACTCCTCAGTCGTGCCCAACTTCACCTGAATGACGTCCTGGAAGGTCAGGTTGTCGAAGAGCTCTCCATCGATGTAGAACTCCGGTGCTCCGTCGACGATGGCCTGGCTTAGCGTCAGGACGCGACGCTGAACGATGTCATCCTTCAGCCATGACGGCGGATCGGCGATCTCCTCGGGGACGGTGACGCTAGAGGCCTCGTTCCCTTCGATCGCCACACGCACGAGAGGGAACTCAGGCCACACATCCTTGCCCTGGTCGTAACCCAATTGACGGAGCTGGACGGTGCCGGTCCTGCGCCGAGCCGTGACGAGGACACCGAACCGCTTGCCCGGCGGGAAATCAAGGGTGTCTGTCGTCCAGGTGCGCCACACCATCGCACCGTCCTCCTCGACCACCGTGAATTCGTGATCGTCCAGTCCGATTCGGTAGTAGGCGGCTACTCCGATGTTCCCGAGCTGCCAGAACTGAGTCTCTCCCGGTCTCATCGAGATGCGCGGATTGACCTGTCCGTTCACGTACAGGGTGCTCGTGGCCGGCGTCAGCGTCGTGTACTCCGCCCACTCCCCGTCCGGCCCGAGCCCTCCTTCGCGAATACCGAAGGCGTGCCGGCGCAGCCCCGCCACGCCCGGAAGATCAGCTGCACCGCCCTGCACGATGATCAGTCCGGACAGACCGGACCACACCTGCGGACCCGACTCCGTGTGGAAATGCGGGTGGTACCAGAAGAGTCCCGAGGGATGGTCCTGGGGAATGCGCACGTCGTAGGCGCGCGTGCCAGCCGGCTCTATCTCGGCAAACACGTTGTCCTGCAGTCCGCGCGGAGAGACGTGCAGGCCATGGAAATGAAGGTTGCTCAAGGCTGACGTGTTGTTCGTCAGGCGGACCTGGAGCCGATCGCCAGGCTTCACGATGAGGGTGGGCGCCGGAAAGCGGCCGTTGTACGTCTGAAGGCCCCGAGTGGTGACCCCATTGACCTTCACCGCGTCCGTTCCTGCGGTCAAGTCGACCCGCAGCCGTCCGCCAGAGCTTCGGTACACCGGGGCATTCGTCGACGAGGCCGGTGAGTTGATGAGGGCGGAAGCCGATGCGGCGCCCATAGCTGTCGCCGCGAGCCCTCCGATTCCGACACCGGCCGCAAGCAGAAGTTCACGTCGCGTCACACCCATGACGGCCTCTTCCTCTCACCTGTCACAGATTTCCTGCGATGCCAGAACACCACATTCGCGCCATGAAGTACGACGAGGCGCTCGCCAGAGTTCGGTAATCACACGCGCCTGAGACGGTCGCCCTTGAAAGCCTGGAGGAAGCCATCAAGACTGGATGGAGAAATCCCGTTGACGAGAGGCACGCCCATGCGCATCTTCCAGAAGTCCAGCCTGCCCACCCGAACTCCTGCCATCGCAGCAATCGCGTGCCTCGTTGCTGGCCTCGGGGTGACCGCCCCGGCC
>Ga0255756_1000710_pt1 | contig 39516 bp, 33 predicted proteins | sample 011ome_20_FD_179956 | JGI IMG/M metagenome (GOLD analysis project Ga0255756, IMG submission 179956) | Coastal salt marsh microbial communities from the Groves Creek Marsh, Skidaway Island, Georgia - 011509CT metaG (version 2) | ecosystem: Environmental > Aquatic > Marine > Intertidal zone > Salt... | reverse complement strand
AACATAATCATGCAGACGTAGGCGCGATAAACGTTTCAGGTACCAATGCACTCTCGGCTGCCACAGAATATTACGTCACTTCAGTTGGGACTTCTGACTTTTCGACCATAACCAGCACAAGCTCATTTCAAGCCGATGGCAATGATGGAAGTACGACACTTGGAACCATCTTTACCACCAATTCAGGAGTGACAACCCTTGCTGGCACTGGACGTGTCAAGCCAACCACTTCTGCGACGACCACTTCATCGAATAACGTTGTTGTAGGTAAAACCTATAAAGTAGTGTCTGGCACTATAACGCATAATAGTGTGAGCTATGCTGCTGGAAGCACATTCACTGCTGTAAATGCTAACGCAGTTTCAGCCTCCGGAACCGCGAAATTCATTTCACATGATGAAGTTTTCTCTGGTTTGTCTTCCGAAAGTCTGGGCGGTTCCTCCTCTCTGGCGAGTCTCGGTTTGGACGCTGGTAATTTTTCAAATGCAACCGTTTGGGTTGATGAGAAAAATCCACCTATCAAGGTAAGTTATGATGCTGTGAATCAGCGCTTCCAGTTTGGTGTAAACCACACGGCGATTGGACCAGGAACTGATTCAAACTTCCGGGCCTTTAAGGTCTATGGTGCATCTGATGCGGATGGAACAAACAATCTCGGTATCCCCGCTTCAGATTCTTCTCCACAAACCGAAATCAGTTCGACGGCGGTGATTTCTGCTGAATCTTTCGTAGCCGATGGTGGCGAGATGCAGATTAACGCCAAGAGATTTGGTGCAAGTGTTGCCTATAACAGTGACACTAAAACATTTACTTTCCTGAGTGGTACAACAGGAGAAACAATTTCCGCAGATGGCGCCCTCGGAGTGAATACTGACCAAAATGCCTCAAATATTCAGGTTGGCCGATATGCTATAAGCGAAACTGACGGCAGTGTTGTGAACGCCAGTTTTGATACGGCTACCAGATATATGGGTACGGGAGATAATGGCCTGATGGGGGTCGGAGCCAGTAAAAACGATACGGTTTTTGAAACAGCCCGAGGGTTAGCTTCGGATCCGGCGCGGGCGATCGGAGCTCCAGCGACAGAGCCCCTCAACGAAATCTTTAACTTGTCATCTGCTGGTAACGCGAATGTTTTCAACGTGTCTGTAAATGGTATTAGCGGTATTATCGAAGTCCCCTCAGGAAATTATGTTGGCTCGACCCTTGCAGCAGAATTGCAAACGAGAATTAACCAGATTTCTGATACCGAGACAGGCGAAGTTGTAGGTGGTGTTACTGTAAAGTATCAAGCGGATACCAACAATTTTGTTTTCACGACGGGCACAACGGGTGATCAATCTACGATCAAGGTTAAAGGGGCTGCAAAATTAGGCCTAGATGATGTGCCTTTGGGTGTTGGTTCGGTTCCCACAATTGTAAACTTGGTGCAAGCAACCAATGATGCAGGTGTGCCGCTTTATGTGAACGCGGCAGGCGAAATCGTGGAAACACCACCCGATAACTTGGTGACCGATTACTATCCTCTTTATATCGATGAAGGCGAATTAACCTTTGATAAAACTGGTCAAATCATCAGCCCGCTGAACCGTGTTCATTACGAACAACAGGCGGCCGGTTTCTCAATCTCGCTAGATGTGGATTACAGTGCTTCAACACAGCTTTCACAGCCCTTTGCTGTGAACAACCTTGAGCAGGATGGTTTTACCTCTGGTCGATTGGATGGTTTGGATATCGACGCGACCGGTTTGTTGCGCGCCAATTATACAAACGGTGAAAACCGACCTTTGGGTAAGATCGTTCTTGCGAACTTTAACAACCAAAACGGCTTGAAACAGGTTGGGAACGCGACCTTTGTTGAAACGGCCACCTCTGGTACGCCGACCTTCGGGGAAGCGGGTGCAGAAGGTTTTGGTGCTATTCAATCAGGTTCTTTGGAACGCTCAAACGTGGATATTACCGAAGAGCTGGTGAACTTGATCACAGCGCAACGAAACTTCCAAGCCTCGTCAAAAGCGATTGAAACCTCGACCCAGCTGACGCAAGCGATCATTAATATTCGTTCGTAAGGCTAAGGTGGGCATAGCAGGGGTCTGATATGGATCGGATGATATATACAGCGTTGAATTCTCTTTCGAATTCACGCTTTGACCAAAGGGTAAACGCGCAAAACCTGGCAAATTTAAACGTGCCAGGTTTCAAAAAAGATCTGTCAACTGTGCGCGCCAGTACCTTTTTGGCCAATATGGACCAATATCAAAGCCGATATTTCGCTCAGGCCAGCCAGGAAACGTTGTTTTCGTCGCAAAACGGCGCAATCCAACGCACGGATGAGCGGATGGATTTTGCCATCCGTGATCAAGGGTATTTTTTTATCGAGCCGAAAAACGGTGCTGATATCGCGTTATCAAGGCGCGGTGATTTCGCCATAACCGCAGATCGGTTTTTGACCGATGGCGCCGGCAATTACATGCTCGATAATAATATGAATAAGATCACTGTGCCGCAAAATCGCGATTTGATCATTGACGAGTCGGGCGTTGTTTTGATCGAACCGCTTGATGCACCAGACGGAACGCGGCAACAAATTGCGATCTTAGGGACGACATTGGCCGAAGACGCGCAATTGGTAAAATCGATAGATGGCTATATTCGCCCGTATAATAAAAATGAAATGCCGGTTGCGGATCAGCGCGCCGAAGTTGCGCAAGGTTTCTTGGAAGGCAGCAACGCAACAGCCTTAGACGCGCTTTTGGCAAATATTGAGGGCCAGCGATATTTTGAGCTGAACGTCAAGTTTATCAAAGAAGCTAAGAACCTAGACGAAGCAACCACGCGCATTATGCGCCTTCCGGGCACTTAAGAAAGCTGTTCTGCAGGGCAAGCCTATAGTTTAGCGCCGTCTATGCTTGTTTGAAAGTTGGCGCTTTGATTAATTTCAATAAACGCCGCCTATTTCAAATCTTGGCACATCATTTGCATCACTGGATGCAAAAGAGAGGTGCCAAAATGTCTTCTTCAGCAATGTATGTCGCGAAAACCGGTTTGACCGCGCAGCAAACCCGGATGCAAGTGATTTCAAACAATCTTGCCAACGTGAATACGGTTGGTTTTAAAAGTGACCGGGTGAATTTTGAAAGCTTGCTCTATCAAATATCACGCTCTGGCGGTGATCAAACCTCTGAAGATACGGCGCTGACATCTTCCTTGGCGCTTGGCACGGGTGTGCGTGCGGTCAGCACCGAGAAAAAATTCTCTCAGGGCAGTATGATTACCACAGATAACGCCTTGGATGTGGCGGTTGATGGCGACGGGTTCTTTCAAATTCTTATGCCTGATGGGAATATTGGATATACGCGTAACGGTACTTTTTCGCGAAACGCAGATGGTTTGATGACCACATCCAGTGGCTATGTGCTGCAACCTCAAATCACTATCCCTTCTGGATCTTCGCAAATCAATATTTCTCAAGATGGGCTGGTTACCGCTTTATTGGCTGGTGAGGCAGTGCCCAGCGAATTGGGCCAAATTACTTTGGCAGGTTTTGCCAATCCGCGTGGCTTGAAAGCTTTGGGTGAAAACTTCTTGGTCGAAACGGCAGCCAGCGGCGCGCCCGCAATCGGAGTTCCCTTCACGGAAGGCCGCGGTAAACTGGTGCAGGGGTCGTTGGAAAGTTCGAATGTGAATGTTGTGCAGCAATTGGTCGAGATGATTGAAACGCAGCGCGCTTATGAGGTGAGTTCAAAGTCGATCACCGCAGCGGATGAGATGATGAAATATATCTCAAACAATCTATAGGCTGACATAAAATGCGCATCATCACTCTTTTTTCGGTTCTGTTTTGCATCAGTTTGTCGGCATGTTCGACCTATGTTGAAGAATTGGCCAGCGATGAGTTCGCGCCGGTGTTTCCAGAAGAAACCGAAACCGCTCAGGTGGCTGATGGGGCGATTTTTGATGGCAATGCGCAGGGCTTATTTGCCTCGGAACGCAAAGCCTCAAAAGTTGGCGATATCCTTACCATTTCACTGAATGAAAGCTTTCAGGCCACCAAATCGCAATCTGCGACGAGTGGCAAAGATGACAGCTTCGGTGTCACATTGCCAAAAGGCATATTCCCCAATGCTGCATCAACAGATTACGGGTTGGGCACCACGCAAGCCTTTACAGGCTCCGGGTCGGCCTCTCAGTCCAATGCTGTAACGGGATTGGTATCGGCCTCGGTCGTGCGGCTGTACCAAAATGGAAATCTGGAAATTTTGGGCCAGAAAAAGCTGACGCTGAATAATGGCGATGAGTATGTGCGCGTTAAGGGGATTGTCCGACCGCAAGATATTGGCAATGGAAATATCGTGAACTCTAACCGCCTTGCCAATGCCGAAATAACCTATATTGGCGCGGGCGAATTGGCGGATACGTCTAAAAAGGGCTGGCTTTCAAAGGTCTTCAGCGTCGTTTCACCAATTTAAGTAGGATAAACAATGAGACTTTTGGTTAATTTTGCATTCTGCTTTTGGCTTTCAGGGCTGGCCAGCCTAGCCTATGCGGACCGTATAAAAGATTTGGCCAATTTGGCCGGGGTGCGCAACAATCAATTGGTTGGATATGGTTTGGTTGTCGGTTTATCGGGAACGGGCGATGCCAATTTGGGGATCACCTTGCAATCTATGCAGGCCATGCTGTCGCGTTTTGGCATGTCAACGGACACTTCTGGTTTGTCGGGGGCGAACGCAGCGGCGGTGATGGTAACGGCCGATTTGGCTCCGTTTATCAAACCTGGACAAACGCTTGATGTCACCGTTTCGGCGCTGGGCGCATCAGAATCGTTGCGCGGTGGAACGCTTTTGATGACACCGCTTTTGGGTGCTGACGGGCAAACATACGCGATTGCGCAGGGAAATCTGGCTGTCGGGGGGTTGGGCGTTGCTGCAGCCGATGGATCATCATTAACCGTTAATATTCCCACAGTTGGCCGGGTTCCTCAGGGGGCGACTGTTGAAAAAATGGTTGAGACACCTTTCTTGGAAAACGAGTTTTTGATCTTAAACCTTCACCGCAGTGACTTTTCTACCGCCAGCGCGGTGTCACGCGCGGTGGATGATATTTTTGGGCAGGGAACGGCCGTTCCGATTGATGGCTCCTCCATTCGCGTGCAAGCGCCAGCGGATCCAACGCAGCGTGTATCTTTTGTTAGCCTTCTTGAAAACGTTGAAGTGGAACCTGCCACACCGCCCGCGCAGGTGATTGTCAACTCTCGAACGGGTACAATCATCATCAATGGGAATGTGCGTGTAACGCCGGCTGCTATCACACATGGCAGCTTGACCGTGCGCGTGACCGAAGATCCAAACGTGCAAACCCAGACCAATGTGATTGCCAATGATGCAGGCGTTGTGGCCACGCCGGCCGCACCCGTTGTGACCCCGGATAGTGCTGTAGATGCAGAAGAAAAAATGGCCAAAGCCTTTGTGTTTGATCCGGGTATTCAGCTGACAGATATCGTCGATGCGATCAATGCCGTTGGCGCAACGCCGTCTGATTTGGTGGCCATATTGGAAGCGTTGAAGGTTTCTGGCGCGCTGCGCGCGCAGTTGATTATTATTTAGGAAACACGATGGTGGATGAAGTCAGAGCATTTGTTTCGCACAGCGCCAGGGCAGAGCCTTCGGCGCTTGAGCGTATTGACCGCAGAGCCTCTTTGGAAGAGGTCGCGCAACAATTTGAAGCGATTTTTGTCAACGAATTGATGAAAACCAGCCGGGCAGCGAAATTGTCGGAGGATATTCTAAGCAACTCTGGAACGCAGCCGTTCTTAGAGATGATGGATCAAGAGTTTTCGCAAACAATTTCAAAACGTAACAGTCTGGGAATTGCTGAGGCGCTTGTTCAACAGTTCGAACGCAAGTAACGGGGTAGAGTTGGTTGGCAAGCTTATTTGACATAGGCAAATCGGCAGTTCAGGCGCAACGGCAAGCGCTGAATGTGACCGGTCAAAACATCGCGAATGTGAATACGGAAGGGTATCGCAAGCGCAGTGCAGATTTGACCGAGGTTTCAGGCAGTCAAAGTGAGCTTACCTCGATCACTTCTCAAATCGGTTTGGGTGTTAACTTGGGCGAGGTGCGCCGTGCCTACAATGTTTTTTTAGCCTCAAGCTCCAATTCATCGGAAAGCCGGTTCCAATCGTCACAAACCTTTGTGGAGTCTATGGAACGGTTGGAAAATGCCATTTTGCCTGGCGAGGGTGATTTATCCTCGCAGATTACTGAATTTTTCCGCACCCTATCGGATGTTGAGGCAAGCCCCGGTGATTTGGCGCCCCGCGCCGCGGCCATCGAGCAAGGCAATGGCTTGGCCAACGCCTTTAACGTAACAGCTTTTGTTTTACGGGATTTAGAAACTCAGATTTCCGGTACGATTGATCAAGAAGTGAACGAGGTGAACCGGCTTGTGGAATCGTTGGCGTCTGTGAATGGTAAATTACGGTCCTCAAATTTAGGGGCTTCACCACCGAATGCCCTGATGGATGAGCGCGATCGCTTAATTTCAGAAATTTCTCAAAAGGTGAGGATAACGGTCAATTATAGCCCACGGTTTGATGTCAATATAAGATTAGGAGAGCATTCTACTGGGCCGGTGCTGTTGGAGGGAGAAACCTCCTACAAGGTCCAGCCAATACGGGGCGATGAGAATGGCGTGAGTTATAAGATCGGCACCTCACGGGTTGTGAAAACGCTTGATGATGGCGGGCTCAAAGGGCTCTCGACCGCCTTATCCGTAATTCAAGATACGCATTCTCAAGTGGATGCTCTTGCTGATCGTTTGGTCAGAGAGCTTAATACGGCTCATGGCAATGGTATTGATTATGACGGTGAATTTGGGCGTTCGATGTTTACAGCGCGGCAATTTGACGTAGCGCCCGATCTGAAAAACAGCCAAGATCTTGATATTAGCGTGCTGACGGTGCCAGGACAGGTTGACTTGGTTGAAAATGCGACCTTTCGTTTTGATGAGCGTTCGGGTTTTTGGACAGCTTATGGTCAAAACAATGATGTGATGGGAACCGGGCGCGCGCAAATTGATTTAGATGGCGTGATTGTCAAGGTTGGGAACCCAGCTCAGGATGGTGATAGTTTTCGGCTTACGAAAGCAGATGGTGAAGCCGACCGACTCTCTTTTTTATTAACCGATGGACGACAAATCGCTGCGGCATCAAATTTTGTTATAACACCAAATAGCGCCAATGCGGGCGCAGCCATAATGTCCAGCTCAGCGATCGAAATGAAAGCTCCACCGCTTGCCTCGCTTACGGATGTGACAAATAATTCTCTTTCTCCGGTTTCGTACTCAGAATTTTTAAATGGCGGTGCTGTCGCCTATATACCCGCCGGGATTAAAAATTTGGAGCTGGCATCGTTTGGACAAGACCCGTCTTTGACCTTGAATTTTAACGAATTAAGAGAATTAAACAGTTTTTCTTTTGTTCTCAGCGGCAATAGTTATGAAGCCTCAATCTCAGATGAATTGCGCGAAAATTTGCGGGATAAGGCACATTTGGCGGAATATCTGAATAAAGGCTTTTTAACGTTCACCACACCGAATGAGGCAGGTATAGCATTAGAGGATGTGAATTCAGTAAGCCTGCGGGATCTTGGTTTATTTGCCTCAGGGTTTGAGGGTGGTTTAAAGCTTACGGGCAACACTGCCTTTACCTCCGGGCAGGTCAAAGTTGAAGTTGAGGGTCAAATCAGTGAGACAAATGCGGTTGTAAAAGCAGCTGAAACGGCTTCAGGCTTCCGGGTGTTCACACGTGAAGGGCGGCAGGTCGCCGGCGTCCCGTTGTCAATCAGTGAGGCCCATATTTTTCTTACTGAAACCAACGGTTTTACGTCAGAGGCTGAATATCGTGCCGATTACTTAAACCCAACAGATGGGGTCGGGTATCGCGGTGCCAAGATCAATAACATGCTGCCGGGTGGCTATTCAACGGTTGAAAGCGCCGCCAGTATTCTGACCGGTGGATCCTTGGGGTCTTTGATTCAGCAGGGCACAATTTTCAACCCAATCTCTGCGCAAACGTTAACGTTCGAAACCACCACTATGAGCGCGTCTGGCTTGGGAACTGACACGGCAGACGGTGTTGTAAATGTCGATATTGCCGTGGATTCCGGCGTCAACATGAAAACCATCGCTGATGATATCAATATTAAACTAGAAGCTTTTGGGTTTGTCGCAGAAGCGAAAACCTATGCGTCTTTACGGCTCGATGATAGCGCTTCAATTTCTGGAGATATCTCTTTTGAACTTTCGTCTGGAAATTCAAGCCCGGTTTCAATTTCTGGTATTTTCGGGGAGTCAAATTTGTCTCCTTTGGTGGCTAAGATTAATCAACGAAGCGAACAAACGGGAATCACCGCTGAAGTTTCGCAGGATGGCTCTCGCATCGTATTGGTGCAATCAGATGGGTTGGATATTTCTATCACAAATCCGGAGGGTGAGCTGTTAACGGTGAATTCGCTTGACCAGAACTTTTCTGAACTTTCAAGTGAAACCGCTTTAAACGCGGATACTAAAATCGTTGGGTCTTTAAGCTTACGTTCGCCGCGCGCTTTCAAGGTGACATCAAGCCTTGATGCTGCTGTGACTGCCAATTCGCAAACGCTGTCGAAAGAAGAGGGAGGTGTCCGTGTTGACTTGACCGCAGGGGGATCGATCAGCGATATATCGATTGAAGTTGACCCCGATATTCTAGTGCCGCAAGTCAGTCCAGATGGACTGCGCTTAGCAGCCTCCAACACAAGCTTTACACTATCTGCACGTTTGAACGGATCGGAAACTGCAACTGAATTCTCTGTAAATACAAACGCATTGATCGATGTTTCAATCGCCTCTATTTCCGAAACTTTAGTGTCTGATTTAAGATCTACGGCTGGTCTGCCATCTTTAACCGGGGCGGCTTTATCCACATTGCCCAGCGAGGGCAGCCAAGTGTCTGTTTTGGTTGGCGCGTCTCAATATGATGTTCAGTATGTCGCAGGAGAGTTTGTGGTGAGCGGGCCGGAGGCGGGTCGGGTGTTTGCTGAAATCCAAACCGGCGATGACGGAAATGATTACTTTTCTATTAATGTTGCAGACGGGGTTCTAAATGGCACCAGTTTGCAATTGCTTGATGGTGGCGATTTAACCGAGTTCGGATTGGCGGTAACAGACACAACGGCCGTCAGCAGTATCAAGGGGCGTTCGTTTGGTGGTTTTACACTGGTCAGTGCTGCTCAACTAAATGATGCCGATGATGCATCTGTTGCCTCTTCCAGCGCTGATGACACTCTTACGTTTTCTGGCGGCAGTTGGTCTGATGGAGATGAGATTGATATCAATGTGGGTGGGGCCAATCGCACAATTACCATCGCATCAGACATATATCCTAATACAGACGCCGGTGTAGCCCAGCAAGTTAAAGCTGAACTAGATGCTTTGATCGCAGCCGGTACGCTTAGCAATATATCAGTCGCGGATAACGGAGCGGGTGTTTTAACCTTTTCAAAAACCTTCGAAGTGATGGTCGGCAGCACTGCAACAACGGTTTCAATTAATCACGACAGCACCTCTGCAAATGGATATAACATTCAGTCGAGCAATTCTGATCTCACGCCCAAGGTAACCGTTTCAACAGATGGACTGAGCTTGGTTATTGATTTGGAAACGACTTATTACGATAGTGATGAAACAGTTTTGGGCCCATTGCGCGTAACGCCGAGTGTAGGGGCCAGTGCAGTGGGGTTCGGCGCGGCGGATTTCTCTGTAGAATTAACGGAAACAGGGCTTCAAACAGTGTCGATGAACGGCAATCCATCTGGTGTAACGCTCGAGGTAGAAAATTTGCCGGGGCAAGTTTTGTCGATGAGCGGATTACCCAATGAGGATTTTATCGTTTTGCTCGATTCCGAAGGCGCCAAGCGGCTGGCCTCAAGCTTTGAGATGAGCACCGAAGAGGATGCAAAAGCGCAGAAAGATTACCGGGTTAAAGTGGTTGATGCCGACGCAGGGCGCGTTGAGTTGATTGATGTCGAAACGGGAACGTCAATGGCAACCCGTTTCACCAATGGTGTCGTCGAGTTTGAAGCCGATAATTACCGATTTGAATTGGCCGGCTTTGGATCGACGGATGATCATTTTGACATCGCGTTGAACCGATCAAATGCTGGGGATGCGCGTAATATGGTCGCGATGATTGCGCTGAGCAGATCCTCGGCTGAGCGCAGTAGTTTTCAAGATGATTTCCGACAGATTGCTTTGGCTGTCGGATCCCAGCTTGAATCGGGACGTCTGCTGAATATCTCTGCCACCGCGATCCGCGATGCGGCTATTGCGACCGAGGATGAATTGGCGGGCGTTAATCTGGATGAAGAAGCTGGAAAACTTATGGAGCAGCAGCAGGCCTATAAGGCAGCAGCCCAAATTCTGCAAACTGCGCGCGATCTATTTGATACAATTATTGGCATAATGTGAGGGTAATATGACGATTTCAAGTAAACTGTTCGCCACGCAAATGCTGGATCAATTCAAGGTGATTGAAAATAGATTGCAATCGCTCAACACCCAGATTTCAACCGGAACACGGATCACAAAATCTTCTGATGCCCCGATCGATGCTGTAACGCTCACCGCGCGAAGTGAACTACAATCGCGTATTGAACAATATCAGTCAAACGTAAGGAAAGTGAACGAGCGCTTGGGTTTGGCGGATGCTACATTGGAAACAATGGGCAATTTGGTAACCCGGATGAACGAAAAATTTATCGCCACCAATACCGCCACGGTGACCGATGCTGAGCGTCAGGCGGTACGTCTCGAAGTGTTAACGTTTAAAGAGAGTTTACTGGGATTGGCCAACTCGGTAGATAATAATGGCGACGCGCTTTACGGCGGATTTTCAACCGAGGAATCGCCTTTTGTGAAAAACGAAGACGGCCAGACGCGCTATCGCGGCGATGGTGGTGACCACACATTGCAAGTGTCGGAAAGCGTTAAACTGCCGACGAGTTTGAATGGCAGCTCTTTATTCATGGAAGTGAAGGATGGAGCCGGCACCAAAAGCAGTTTTGACATCTTAGATAGTTTTGCAAATGCATTGCTAACAGACAGCCAGTTTGAACAATCTTACTCGGCAAATTCGGCAGATACCGCGCAGTCTATCTCCTATGATCTGACAAATAGCTCTATGGTTGGAATGTTTGATTTTGACACGGGTGAGTCTCAGCAAAATCTTGCTGCATCAACGGGAATACAGTCAGGTGAGTTTACGTTTACGATCAATGACACGCCGACAACGATCACGATCACTGATGGCAGTAATGACACTTTGCAGGGGTTGATTGATGAAATAAATGCAATCAGCAATGTGACTGCCAATTTGGTTCAAAAAGACAGCGGGTTAACGTTGCAAATAACATCAACAGCTGGTGCAGAAAATGCTTTTTCAATCTCTAGCAGCGATGCGGAATTAGTTGTTTTGCAGACCGGCGTACCTGCCAGCAGCAGTACCAGTGCGCAATTAACGGTTGTCTCGGAAGCCGCAGATGCCGTCTCTGGCGCGATGAAATTACGCATCAATGCCTCTCGAGAACCCCAGAATTGGTCGATGGTTCTGACCGGACCCGAGGGCAGTGCCACGGTAAGCGCAGACATAAACTCTGACTCTTTTACCGCGCTTGTTGATGCGATAAATGCAAGCGGAACGGGATTGACAGCAACGGATAATGGTGATGGCACTCTGAGCCTGTCGAAAACCGATCCATCTTCCGAAGTGGATGTTGTTTTGGAAGATATTTCCATTGAAGGTTATAATTTGGCACAAAAAGAGCCGCGTTATTATATCGATGTTCTGAATGAGGATAATGAGGTTGCTGTCAAATTAAGCGATCAAAACCAGGCCTTGTCGCGGCAAGGTACAGCCATTCAAGCCTTGCTTGAACATTTTGCGTTGTCGCGCACCATTGTGGGCGCAAGGATCAACAATGCCGATGCGCAAAACACCGTTTTGCAGGATCGCAGCATTTCAATTCAAACAGAAATTTCTGATCTACGCGATGCAGATATTGAGACGCTGATCACCGAGTTGCAAACTATCATGGTTACCCGCGATGCGGCGCGGCAAACCTATTCAACGATTAATTCGCAATCGCTATTTGATTTTCTAAAATAAGGTAGATCTGAAAACTTGGTCCGGTAATTGCAACTCTTTTGCGAAAGGAGCTGCAATGTTGAAGTTGATCCGCGCAGGTTGTGTAAGCCTAATAGTGTTTTTCATGCCCCAATCGCTTTATGCAGCGGTTGAGGATAGCTCTATTTGCGATGAAAGCATCGCCGTTGCGGCGCAAGAGAGCACGGTTCCTCGGGCTGTGCTGATGAAAATCGCGCGCCTAGAGTCAGGCCGCAAGGTCAATAAAAAATTTGTGAGCTGGCCATGGACTTTGAACAATGGCGGCACAGGGTATTTTCTGAACAGCAAAGCAGATGCTCTAGACTTGCTTACAAAATTATCAAATTCGGGCAAGACGAATGTGGATGTGGGCTGCATGCAATTGAATATTAAATGGCATGCGAAATATTTTAGCAATTTTTCAGAAATGTTAAGCCCTGCGCATAATACTCTTTATGCCGCCAAATATTTAGAACAACTGTATAAAGAAACCGGGTCTTGGAGGAAGGCCGTTAAATATTACCATTCGCGTAACCCGAAATATAACGAACGTTATTATGCGAAGTTTTCGGAACTTCCCAATTTTGATACTATTGCGATGATCCGCACAAAGCCTTCGCGGCGCCCGATGCTTATCCCACCCCCAGTGCCGGAGCGAGCGCCCGAGATGCCCAGCGTATTTGGCGCCGCGCGGGCAAAGTCAGTTTTGTTTTGGACAGTGCCGCAAGGCCCTTTGGTGCTGACGGCTCAGCTTGATTTATCGCAACCTGCTTTCACCGATCTCAGAAAATTCACAGGCAAGCCTTTGTTGGTGGCTGGCCAATAAAGATTGATCCTCATTAAAGGGCTGATTTTTCACACCGATCACTTTGGCATGAAATATGCAAACTATTGTTTAAAATTTAAAAGGTTGTGTCATGCTGAATATCATAAAATCTGCGTTAAGCGTTTCGAGCCATAAATTGAACGTGGTCTCAAACAATATCGCAAATACCGGGTCTACCGGCTTTAAACGCAGCGAAGCGACCTTTCGGGATGTTTATTTGGCCAGCGCCGGCGCGTCCGGCCCGAATGTTGGCCAAGGTTCGATGGTGGCGGTAAATCGCGTGTCCCATAACCCTGCTGAATTGAAACAAACCGGTGTTTCAACGGATATGGCGGTAAATGGCCATGGAATGTTCATGCTTGGCTCGGTTGAGGGCACCGACCAGGTGACGTTTACGCGCAACGGATCTTTCCAGATTAACGAGACGGGTTTGTTATCTGCCAATGATGGCAGCCCTGTATTAACTAAAAACCTTGAACAGATTTACATTCCCTTTCAAAACAATGGAATTCCGCTTTCTGGATTGGAAATCAACCCAGAGGGTGATGTGCTGGCAACATACGGGGTTGCTATGCCATTGAATCTCGGGCGCATCGGACTGGCAAATTTTGATAATCCAGCAGCCCTGCGACAGCTTGGAAATGGGCGGTATTTGGCGACAGAAGAGGCCAGTTTATTTGGCGCGTTTGACCCTAAGAATGGTGGGGTGGGCAGCGTGATTTCAGGTCATTTAGAAGTGTCAAACGTTGATCTCACCAATGAGCTAGTCGGATTGATCAATGCGCAACAGGCCTTCACGGCCGCCTCAAAAGCATTGCAGGCCGATAGTGATATGGTGTCTCGCTTCACGCGTTAACCCAAAAATAAGACAGAGGATAAACCTCTGAAGGCAGACGATTAAGGCAAGAAGGCAGAGTTGATGTTCGAAAATATCCATATTTTTAGCGGTAAAAAAAATATCTATAAACCAACGGTATTTTCGCAAAATCTGGTGGAACATCTTGAGCAGTTTTTTGGAACTGCGCATTTGGCGTCTATGGATATTATGCAGCGTATAGACGAACCCGTTAGCAGCGCGCCTGCATTGGCCTCCGCGCAAGATAGCCATAGATCCGCACAAATCGAGTATCAACGCCCTGGCGCCTGTACAAGCAAAACCCTAAAGCGCTATCAAGCCCTACCATCGCCAAATGCGCGCGAATTGCGCAGATTGTCAGCTCGATCGCAGCGGGGCAAACCGGACCAATCAGATTTTGTGGTGTTTGACCATTCTTTGATGGATTCGCATTCTTTTGATCTACGGTTTGGGGCAAAGGATCGCTGTGCTCTCTTATTGCAAAATGAGGCCAGCGCAGCCGCTGATCTTGAGGCCTTTTGCACATTGGCGCAGAATTGTGATGTGATGCCCGATTTGGGCATTATCGTAAATTTTGGGAATTCTGCGCATCGCGCGGCAGAAATTTATGCATCCTTCGACACCAAGCGGCCGGACGGGCGGAAGATCGCAACCAAATTTATCGGTTTTGCCCCAGCTTTGCAGGGTGGCTCAAAGTTTCGCTCGCTTGCAACGATGTCGCTGCAAAATATCACGTTCGAGTTATTAAATTTGAAATATAATGCAAATCCGCATACAGTGCCCAAAGAATTATACGCGAGCTCGCTTCATTGAAACAAACAACCTATGCAGAAATGAAATTAGATATAAACAGCATCGTGCGTAGTCATGAGGGTCTGGTACGGCGCATCGCGTTTAAAATGCATGCAAAAGTTTCAAGCTTTATTGAATTGGATGATTTGTTGCAATCCGGCTTGGAAGGCTTGGTTGATGCGGCGCAAAAATACACCACTGTGGAAGGTTCAAGTTTTGAAAATTATGCGAGCATCCGGATAAAAGGATCAATGCTCGATTTAATTCGCCGATCTGGAAATTTGAACCGTTCGACGGTTCAGGCCAAACAGATGATTGATGGCAAACGCAACGAGTTGGCCGTTTCATTGGGGCGCACCGCCAAGGATGAAGAAGTTGCCGCGGCGCTGAACCTATCGATGGAAGAGTTTTACAGTTGGACGAAGCTGTTCGAAGCAAACGTTTCTGAAAGCCTCAGTCAGGCATATGATGAGTATTCAATGGTGTTTGCCGCGCCAACGATTGAACCTGAACGCCTATTAGACAGTCAAAATTTGCGCGTCGAATTGGTAAATGCCCTAAAGATGCTCTCAAAACAGCAAAGCATGGTGATGCAGCTCTATTATGTAGAAGATCTTAATACATATGAGATCGCCGCTGTTTTGGATTTATCACCGGGCCGGGTCTCTCAAATCAAGTCAGAGGCGTTTAAAGCGCTGCAGTCAAAGCTTCAAAACTATTCGGATCTTGATTAAACCACTGCCGCGCCCGTGCTGAGCTTGGGTTTGTTTTGGCCCGCGCGGGCAGTCAGGCGTAGCATATTGCTAATTGTTTCTTGCGCCGCTTAGGCCTCAATAATAGCGCCATGCACCTGCACAACCTGCGCCGCGCAAGCATGGCCTTTCTGCAAAGCACTCTCTTGGTTTTCACCGCTGAGCTTCGCCCCCAAATACGCACCATTAAAGCTGTCGCCTGCAGCCGTTGTATCCACCACAATCGAACTGGCCGGGTAGCGGGTTGCCGAGACCGGCTCCCCCAAGGATAAGGGGCCTTTTTCTCCGCGTTTTAGTGCCCCAAGGCTGCCATAAGCTACGAAGCGTTTTTGTACGGTTTCAAAGTTTTCTTGAAACAGTTCCATTTCATCATCCAGCGAGGGTAAGGCCAGATCACTTATCTCCCAAAAGCTATTTATCGTCTTACGTGCCTCTTGCGCATCACTCCAAAGCGCGGAGCGGTAATTGCTGTCAAAGGCAAAGAGCGCATCGCTGGTCTTTAGGAAATTAAGCAGCTCGTGACGGATATCTGAGGGCAGGATTGCCAGCGTAATTCCCGAGAGATAAAGCGCATCATAGCCATTCAAGGCCGAAAAATCTGCGCCATTGGCCGTTTGAAACAGCTCCCTTGCTGCAGATTGCGCGCGCCAATAGGTAAAGGCCCGCTCTCCGCTGGCCGAGGTTGAAATTGCATAAAGGCCCGGATGCCGCTTTTGCGATGTTTCAATCGCCTCTATGCCAATATTTTGCGCGGCGATAAATGTCTTGATTTGGGCTGAAAAAGGATCGGTGCCAAGGCGCGTGACATAATCAACTTGCAGCTTTGGTGCGGCTCTTTTTAAGTATATTGCGGTATTCAATGTATCGCCTGCCACGCCAATGCTTGGAATGCTGCCGCGAAAGGACAGCTCGATCATGGCTTCACCTATACAGGCAATTTTCATTGCGTTTCCTCTTTTAATTTTGCGCGTTTCCAGATGATCAAACCCGAGGTGACAACGATAGATGCGCCGATCAAGGTCCATCGATCGGGGAATTCTGCGAAAACGATATAGCTTTCTATAGTGAGAAAGATCATGAAACTATAGGTATAGGGCATCAAAGTATTGGCGGGGGCCAGCCCATGCGCGCGTGTCAGCAAACCATGCCCCGCCCAAGCCCAAACCCCAAGCACGCACATCAAAACCCATTCGAATAAGGAGCTTGGAGTTGCCCAGTCTAAAAAAGCTAAGGGCAGTAAGCTGAAGGTGCCCAATGCCCCCATGTAAAATTGCATGGTTTCAGCGGCAACGAGCCCAGAGAGGCGGCGGGTGATGATCGAATAAAGCGCCAGCGCCACGGCGTTGTAACAAGTGAGCAAAGCCGCCCAGTGAAAGCTTTCTCCCAAAGGGCGGATGACGAGCAGAACGCCACTAAAGCCTAAGATGATGGCAAACCAGCGCCACGGGCCAACGCGCTCGCCCAAAAGTGGCCAAGAGAGAAGGCAAACGATAATCGGTGCTGAAAACATGATCGCCGACACCACGGTTAAAGACAGATACCGTAAAACGATAAAATTCAGCGCCGTCGCGCTGACCAATAAGAAGCCTCGAAACAACACCAACCCCAAATGTGGGGTTGCAAACCTGCTTAGGCTGACGCCGCCCCAAGCAATGGTGCTCAGGCTGATAACGAAATGCGAGGCATAGCGCATAAAAGCCAGTTGAAAGGAGCCAAGCCCGGCATAGAGCAGCCATTTTACCGAGGTATCCACCAATGAAAAAAGGAAATAGGTCACCAGCATCATAAGAATGCCCAGGCTGGGATTATCCCTGTTTGCCATTGCGGTCAGCGCCATAGCTAACGGGCGAACCGATCGGCATAGAAATCAACCATTTGACTGACCATTTGTTCGCCGCGGCCCTCGGCAACGGCCGTCTCCAACGCGGAAAGGGCGCCTTGCGACATTACGCTGTCAACGCCGGCTGACTGCGCCATTTGGGTGTAATATCCTACATCTTTGGCAGCATTCTTTATTGAAAACGCCAATTGGTTGGGATCCTTTTCAACAGCATAGGCTTTGACAAAATCCATCATACCGCTGTGCAATGGCCCTGCCGACATGGCAGAATATAGTTTATCACGATCAAGGCCCAACTGGTCGGCCATTGCAAACGCTTCTGCCATGGCGTTGGCCACCGTCATCCCGAAAAAATTATTCATCAATTTGATGGAATGGCCATCTCCTAGATTTCCAAGATGGAACACATTTTCGGCAAGGCTTTTTAATACGGGTTGCGCCTTCTCAAACGCAGCTTTATCGCCCGCTGCCATAATGTTCAATTGGCCGGTCAGGGCATGCTGCGGCGTGCGCCCGAGAGGCGCATCTAAATAATAGCCCCCCGCCGCTGCCACCTCTTGGCCCAAGGCCCGCGTACTGGCGGGTAGTGACGTGCCAAAATCAATCACAATCGCGCCTTTTCGCAGGCCTGCAATTACGCCATTGGGGCCACGCATTCTGGCCTCTACGCTGGCGCTTGTATCCATACAGAGCAGAATGATATCGCTGGTCTGTGCAAGCGCGTATGCGGTTTCAACCTCATGGGCACCGCGCGCGATTGCGGCCTCAATATTCGGCCTAGATTTATTGGCGCAGACGGTCACGTGATAATCCAAGTCTTGCAATCTGCTGACCATCGCAGATCCCATCAGGCCAAGGCCGATGAATCCAATATTTTCATATGGCATCATGATTTCTTTCTTATTTTATCACGTCAAACGCGCGTTTTTTTAAGCCTTTTTGAATTTCGTATATTGAAATTGGCACATCGGGCTGGGGTTGTGGGATGCGCACGGGAATATCTTTCAGCCGCGGATTCAGGGTTGGGGTGCCGCAGAGCATACGGGTGTTGTAATCATCAATCCCATCCCAGCGCGTCATCGATCCCATCAGCGGGAACGCATCTGCAGCCATCATTTCGTAAAATAGGATGCGCCGGGCCCGCTCTGAAGTGTTCAGCGCGGATCCATGCACGATCCGGCCATGATGAATTGAGATGGAGCCGGCCGGCCCCGTCAGAGGCACAGCATCATTGGGGTTCAAACCGTTATCTTCGGGCAGCATTGCACCGGCAAATACACCCTCAACATGATGATCATAAACCGGCCCTTTTTGGCTGCCCGGATAGACCATCAAGGGCCCATTTTCGATTTCCATATCGTCAATTATAACCCCAATGGCTAAAATATCATCATTTGTATGGGGGTAAAACGCATAATCCTGATGCCATTCCACAGCCGCGCCATATCCGGCTGATTTCATATTCAGCTTACTGGTGTGTAAGCGCAAATCTGGCCCGATCAAATCTCTTGCTGGGCCCAAAATATGATCGGACCGCATCAGTTCATTAAAAATTGTGCTGATCATATGCGGCAGCTTAATCCGGCGTAGACGTGGCGCGGCGCGGGTATGGCTGTCTTCAAGATCAAGCCGGTCATTGCTGTGCTCAAGCTCAGCCGCCTCTTCTTCAAAACGGGATATCTCGGCGTGTATTTTCGCAAGCCAGCCCTTGGGAATTTGATTTTCAATGACCAAATATCCGTTCTCTTCGTAAAAGCTTATTTGCTGGGGTGTCAGTTGCTCAGGCATGGGATCAGGCTCCGTTGTGAGGGCTTATTTTTTGGTAATAGCTCGTTCAAATTGGTTCAATTTGTTGGGCGAAGAGGGTTTCCAATTCCAGTGTATTCGCCAATGTTTTGGTTGCATCAAAGACCGAGATCAGCGGTTCGGCCGTGCCGGCCATCACATCCAGAAAGTGTTGCAATTGTTGCTGCAGCGGCACCGCCGTTGCAATTTTCAATTTACGCGGAGTCGGTGCTTCTGACCAATCTGCCGCTCCGCCCCATTGGGTCATTGAGGGAAATGAAATCCCGCCCTCTGTTCCGGTAATCCACAGCATATCTTGGCCGCTTGTTGCAATATTGGGATTCTCTCCTGTGCCGGCCTCGAACCCCCATGGGCTGGGGGCGGTATCGGCAAAACTAATGCTTGCTGTCATTCCTGTTTCAAACAAAATAGCCGCTGCGCCGCTTTCCACACGGTTTTGATTACGGATTAGCGAGGATCCAAAGCCGGTTATTTTGGCAATATCGCCAAAAATAAAACGCAGCAGGTCTAAATCATGAACGATATTGATCATCACCGGGCTGCCCTCGGTGCTGCGCCAATTTTGTTCAAAATAAGCATCTGGTTTGCGCATTGCCCAAATCATGCTGGCCGTCACGGCGGTGCCGATTTTTTTGCCTGTAACAAGGGATTTAAGCGCTTGGACGCTGGGATGATAGCGTCGGTGATGTCCCACCAAGCTTGCGATTCCGCTCTCTTGGATCACCTGCGACAATTCTTTGGCTTGCTCTAAACTGGCGGTGACGGGCTTTTCGATTAAAATATCCCAGCCTTTGCGCGCCGCATAGATACCATTCTCGCAGTGCAAATTTGTGGGCGTGGCGATGATTACCCCATCAACGGGGGCTGTGACCTGCGATATGTTTGAAAAATAGGTGGTATTGGCATCTCGATATAGGCTTTGGTTGGGCTCGACCACGCCGACAAGGTTACACCCCGTATGTGCCTTGATTGCTTGGGCGTGCCGCGCGCCGATCAGCCCAGCACCAAGCACCAAAAGCTGCTTCACATTACTGCTCCTATTTGCCAGGGGACAAATTCGTAATCGCCCAGTCCCTGCTGTTCTGATTTGCTGGTTTTGCCGCTGGCAACGTCTAAAAACATCTGATAAATTTCCCGGCCCTTTTCTTCCACAGAACACCCGCCGTTTAAAATACTGCCGGCATCAATATCCATATCCTCGGACATGCGCGCGGCCATTTCCGAATTGGTGGCGATTTTGATCGTTGGGGCTGGTTTGGAGCCAAAGGCCGATCCGCGCCCGGTGGTGAAGCAGACCAGAGTGCAGCCGCCTGCTATTTGTCCCGTAACGCTGGCCGGATCATAGCCGGGGCTGTCCATAAAGGTGAACCCAGACGCAGTGACTGGCTCGGCATATTTATAAACCCCGGTCAGCGGTGTGGTGCCGCCTTTGGCGGCTGCGCCAAGCGATTTTTCCAAAATTGTTGTGAGTCCGCCTTTTTTATTTCCGGGGCTGGGGTTGTTATCCATATTGCCTTTGTTGCGAGCGGTATAATCTTCCCACCAGCGGATCAGTTTTATCAGCTTTTCGCCGGTTTCTTGGTTCACTGCCCGCCGCGTGAGCAAATGCTCGGCGCCGTAGATTTCGGGCGTTTCTGCCAAAACGCCGGTGCCGCCTTGGGCAGCGAGCAAATCGCAGGCATATCCCAAAGCGGGATTTGCCGTAATTCCAGACCAGGCATCAGATCCGCCACATTGCAGCGCAACTTTCAAGGCACCAGCAGGGCAGGGGCTGCGGGTATTTTTATTAGCAAGCGGCAGCATGGCGCGCACTTTTTCGATGCCGATCTCAACGGTGCGCTTTAAGCCGGCAACAGATTGAATATTCATTGTTTGAAACAGCGGTCCTTGTTTGAGGCCATAAGCTTCGAGCAACCAATCAAGCTGGTTCATTTCACAGCCCAGCCCGACCATCAAAACCCCAGCGTGGTTCGGGTGGCGCGCATAACCCCACATGACGCGTTGCAAAGCTTCAAACCCGTCGCCATCCCCCGCCATTCCGCAGCCGGTGCCATGAACGAACGCGGCCACACCGTCAACATTCGGATAGTCTGCCAAAACCTCAGGGGTGAATGCGTTTGCGATCATCCGGGCTGCGGTTGCAGAACAATTTACCGAGGTGACGATGGCGATATAATTGCGGGTGCCAATGCTGCCATTTTCACGGCGAAAGCCCATAAAACTGTCTTGTTGCTCTGATGAAATCAGATCAACAGGCCGCAAATCAGTGCTGAACTCATATGAGGCTTCGGTGTTTCTGAAAGACACATTGTGATCATGCACATGCGCGCCGGCAGGGATATCTGTTGAGGCATAGCCGATCAATTGTGCGTATTTTCGGATTTCTCCCCCTAAAGGGATCGCTGCCGTGGCAATTTTATGGCCAGAGGGAATGGGTTGAAGGGTTTTGATCGTTTCAACGATATGCCCCGCGGGTAGGCGGCTCGCCGCTGTAACAACGTTATCTGCAGAATCAAGCCGAATGAAATCCATAATCTACCTTTACGCGCAAAACGGGGCATCCGACTGCCACCGATGGATCGGGATATGCTCCCCTTTTGAAAGTTTTCTGCGGGCTGTTTCCCATAAACCGCGCCATTCTTTCCAATCCTGCAAAACGCGTTCGGGCTGGCTTTGACTGTAGGCGATAAAATCTGGAAAATGTGATCGGCCCGTCGGTTGACCGGTTACGTTATAGCGCAGATCGAAGGACCATCTAAAGCCATTCGTATGATTGGGCAAGGAGGCATGCGGTATGAGCGGATGCAGAATAACCAGGCTGCCCGCCTTAACTGGTAAGGCTTTGGCCTCCGCCTCGTTGATCCAGCCATCGGCAATGGCGGTCTGGGTTTTCGGGCAATGGGGAAGCATTTTTTTATGTTTGCCCGGAATAACCTTTAGGCACCCATTGTCTTGGGTGGCATCCGTGATCGCAACCCAAACCGTTATCATATCTGTCTGATCAGCTTCTTCGAGCGCCACGCCGCGATCTTGGTGCCAATCTGTTTTAGTGATATGGGCCCTGATTTCATCCTCTGCCAAGCGCTTGCTGGGCGGTTTGATCCGCACATGCTGAATCGGATTTGACGTGATTTCAGGCCCAATTAGATCTTCAACGATTTTTAAAACCCGTTTATGTGTGATCATGGCAAAGACAGCAGGCCCAAAATGCATGGGCGTATCGGGAAAAATTTGATCCCCTGGCAGGCTGATATCTAGCGGTTGAAACCAATCGCAGCCGGCTTCGTAAGACAGCGCTAGTTTTTGCCAGAAATCTAAGGTTTCGGGCGCAGTTTTCACGCGGCCCTCTTTAAACCATTTGTGATACAGCCCTTCTAAGAGCTGCGCATATTCGCTTTGAATATGCGCTAACTCTTGAGAGGTTAGAACATCTGGAACTACCAGATACCCATTTTGCTCAAAGGCGTTTTGTTGCTCCGGGCTCAACATATGCCGCTGCCTTTCTTATAACAGAATTGAAACAATCGGTGGCCAGATCAGCAAGACTGACAAGGCCATCAGCTGAATGCCGATAAAGGGTAAGAAGCCTTTGAAAATATCGGTCAGCGAAATATGCGCAGGCGCCACTGATTTGAGGTAAAATGCGGCCGGTCCAAAGGGCGGTGATAAGAAGCTGACCTGCATATTCATACAGAATAACACCCCAAACCAAGTTGCCACATGGCGCGGATTTAATTCACCAAAAATGCCAATTTCTTGAATAGGCAGGCGCAAAACGATCGGCAAAAAGACCGGGATGATCAACAAAACAATTCCAACCCAATCCATAAAAGCGCCCATGATCAAGAGAATAAGCATCATAGAAAGAAGAACCAGCATTGTGGGCATTTCGGAGCCAACGATCAGATCTGCCACAAAACGCGGCCCACCCGCGATCGTATAGGCCCCTGCAAGCGCTGCGGCGCCGATGGTCACCCAAATGATGGTTCCGGTTGATTTCATCGTACGCATTAGGCTGTCCCAGATCAGCTCAAAACTGGCTTCGCCGCGTAATATAGCGATGATCAAAACCGAAATCGCGCCCATGCCTGCCGCTTCTGTAATGCCCGTAATGCCACCGTAAATGGATCCAAGCACCACGCCGATCACGACAATAGGTGCGACCAACCCTTTGCCCATTTCCCAGGCCAAGGCCGAGCGTTCGCGGCCAAAGCCAAAAAACGCGATCAGCACTGAGGCAATGATATAGCCAGCAAACCATGGCAGGTAATCCGCGGTTCCTAAGAAGATGGGCTCTATGGCGTCATCCAAGGGCGCGTTTTGGCCAGTTACCGTAAAGAACAAGGCGCGCAAGAATAATGCGGTCACAGCGCCAAAAAAGACAACATTCAAAAACGCGATGAACAGTTTCAATTTGTCATATCCCTGCGGCTCGCCTTCACGAGGCTCAGGCAGCGGGGCATCTTCGGGGCGGATTTGGGTTCGAATAATGATGTAGATGATGATGAAGCTTGCCAACATGAAACCGGGTAAAAACGCTGCGGTAAACAGCGCTTTGATCGAGGTTTCTGTGATCAACCCATACATAATCAAAACGATTGAGGGGGGGATCATTGTGCCCAAAGATCCCGAGGCGCAGATGGTTCCGATTGCGAGGTTTTGATTATAGCCAAGGCGGAGCATTTGCGGCAAGGCAATCAATCCCAGCAGCACCACTTCTCCCCCAATAATCCCCGACATCGCAGCCATAATCACCGCCATGATCGAGGTCACGATAGCAATACCGCCACGGGTTCCGTTCAGCCAGACATTCAAAGAGCTATACATATCTTTGGCAATACCCGAACGTTCCAATAGCGAGGCCATAAAGATGAACAAAGGTACCGAAATCAAAACATAGCTGGTCATGACGCCGTAAATTTTTTGCTGCAGGATATTCAGGGCTCCCGCCCCCGGCCTCCCGGTAAGCGTACATCGTGCGCCGGGATTTGCCTCAGTATACCAGTCAGGGCACCCGAAGCTGAGCGGGTTAGACAAAAGCGCAGGTTCAAACTTCATTACTAAAACCAAAACGGCCAAGATGGCCGAGGCCAAGCCAAGAGGCATGCCAATGGCAAGTAAAATAAACAGGCCTATTAACAAGACCAGAGAAATAGTTCCGATATCCATCAGTTTGATCCCACGTTGCGTTTCAGTGTTTCAATTTCGTCTTCTATATCGTCTGTTGCTGAATGTTTGACGGGTTCGAGCTTCCAGTCAGAAAACAGGTTAAACACAGACTGCAAGGCCACCAAAGATACCATCACCAAAATAAACGGCTTTAAAGTTGCGGGTATCGGTGGATCAAAGGCGGTGCCAAATGTTTCCCAACTGTAAAACTTTTTGAAAGACTCGCCATACCCACCGTAACATAAAAAGAAAGCGAAAATAACGATGAGAATGGTTGAGATGGTGTCGCAGACACGTTGTAAAGCGCGCGGTAAAACGTCATAGAGCAAGAAAATCCTAATATGGCTGCGCTGCTGCATCGCGTAAAGCCCTGCGCATAAAAACACAAAGCTGGCCACCCATAATGACAGCTCATTGGCCCATAATGTAGGCGCCTCCACCACGTAGCGCATGAACACTTCGTAGATCATCACACTGGTCAGTAGAACGATTTGCACCATCGTGATCCGACCAATGAAAACAGCGAACCGATCTACCGGGCGCCAATGCTCGAATTCCATGCGCGCCCGTTCAACCGTGAACAAGCCAAAAACCAGCAAAATAGGAAGCGCAATCAGCGTGAACCAATCTACAATATCCGCGAATCCGCCAAATAAGCCTGGCAAATTCGGGGTCACATCATTGCGGATCATTTGAGCAGAGAGCTGGTCAAACAGCGATTGGTCCTCTGGAGTGAAAAAATCCAGGATGAAATAGGGGAAGTGCCAGCATTGCCAGGCGAAACAAATGATAAAGGCGGCTGGTATATACCATTCCTTGTGGTTAACCGTATTTCCCTGCATGCGTTTTCTCCCCTCGCGCTTCTTGATGAGGCTACGTTAATTATAGTGCAAAGTATTGCAAAAAGTCTCTGTCTGGTGTGATCCCAAGGCCTGGCCCCTCCGGCAGCGCAATATAGCCATTGGTTTGGGCAACTTGCGCTTGAATCTCTAACGGCGTTTCCAACAATTCATCGCGGAATTTATTATCGGTTGTGTCAAATTCCAACATTGGCTCCCAAGGGTTCATCCCGCCGGGCAAATCAGGCATGGACGCGAGTAAGTGCATATTGGTTGCAACGGCAACCGCCGACCCCCAGACGTGATTGACCACCGGCGTGAAATGCGCGTGACACAGCGCCAATACCCGCAAATATTCAGATATACCCCCCAAGGCACACACTTCCGGCTGGGCTATATCCAGCCCGCGCGATTCAAGCAGACTGCGCCAACCCCATCTGTTAAATTCGGCTTCACCGCCTGAAATATTGACGTTCAGGCCCGCGCGCAATTCGCGGTAACCTTGCAGATCTTCTGGTGCGATCGGTTCTTCAAACCAATAGGCGCCAAGATCTTCAAGCGCGCGCCCCACTGTAAAAGCATCGCTTGTTGTATAGCAGTGATTTGCATCCACCATAAACCTAAAATCATCGCCAATGCCGCGCCGCACGGCTTCCGCCAGTTTTATATCTGCGCGAGGCCCCAAGCCCACTTTCATTTTTGTTGCAACAAAGCCCATATCTTTGATCGCGCGCGCTTCTTCTTTAAAGCGGGCCGTCAAATTTTCAAGCGGCTCCGGGCGCAGCATCATGCCGTATCCATAAACGGGAATTTGTTTGCGATGCGCGCCGCCGATCAGTTGATAAAGCGGTAAATTTGCGACTTTTCCGGCAATATCCCACAGCGCGATATCTACCCCAGATAAGGCCTGCATCGGCATGCCCTTTTGTCCGTGGTCGCGCATTAGATTATAGGTTTTATGCCACAAGACATCCCGATCAAGCGGTGAGTGGCCCAAGATCATTGGTTGAATAACATCTTGCACGATGGTGCGGTTCGCAAGCGCAATATTACCCGGGCCAAAGCATTCCCCCCAACCGGTGAAGCCTTCGTCGGTTTCAACTTCGATCAGATGCGCGGTGCGTTTGTCATAAAACTGTTGAGAATAGCCCAGCGTCTGCGGCATGTCATATTGCAGAATATGGCTGGTGATTTTGGTTATTTCCATTGGGAAGCCCAACTCACCTTTTTCTTACGTTTTAAATCTTTGCCTGTTCGGATAACGGGGCCCCGCAGGGCCCCGTTATTGGTTAATTATCAATGAATAAACTTAGTCTACCAGACCCAGCTCTTTGAGATATGTCACGTGGCTCGCAAGCAGAGCTTTCGCTTCTGGAGTGGTTGCGAAATCGCTCCAAGCGGCTTGTGCAGCGGCGCGGAAGCTGGCCCGATCTTCGGGAGACCAGTCATGCAAGGTTACACCTTCGCCGCGCAGCTTAGAGGCTGCTGCAGTCATGCCTTTGCCAACCTGCATTGAGGTTTGGAAGGCTAATGATTCCATCGCAACATTAATGATGCGGCGGTGTGCTTCGGGCATGCCATCCCAAACAGCTTTGTTACAGGCCAAGTGGTCAGATGGCATTGAGTGGAAGCCAGGATAGTTTGTGTGCTTCACGATGTCATACAGGCCCAAGCTCACGTTTGTGGCGATGTTTGATGCATCCGCTCCATCAATGATACCAGTTTCCAAAGCGGTAAAGATTTCGGTGAAATCCATCACGATGGGTGAGGCGCCAAGATTGTCAAAAATCATCGTCGCCATGCCTGGAGGTGACCGGAATTTCCAGTTTTTGAAATCTTCTGCGTTACGGATTGGCTTTGAAGAAGACAGGCTCTCCATGCCTGGGATCCACCAACCGATGAACTGCATGTCATATTTGTTGTACAGCTCTTGTGCTGCCTCATAACCACCACCGTTATAGAGCCAGCTATACTGATCCCAAGGTGAGTCATATCCGCCCATGATGTCGCCAACAAATTGGAATGCAGGGTTCTTACCTGTTTGGTAAGCACCACCTGTCATGTCGCAATCCAAAACACCTGTTGCAGCGGCGTCGAATGTTTCCACAGAAGAAACCACGGAAGATGAATAATACATCTCGATCGAGATCTCACCGCCAGACATTGTTTGCACATTGTCGATAAATTGCGCCGCAAGCTTACCGTTGGGGCTTTCTTCAGAGAAATGCGTTTGAATGCGCAGGTTGGTCGCTGCGGATGCACTTGTTGCAGCCATAGCTGCGATACCGGCAGCAAAGGCTACCTTTTTTACTATTTTCATGATGTCCTCCCAGACATTTATAGCCGAATTATCCAGAACCGTAGAAGCTCTGACCTTGAATCAACACAGAAAAGCCTAGAGGGCTTAATCTGTTTCTTCAAGTTTTTATTTAATTTCTTGAAAATTTCGTGATTTTGCTAAAATAATAATATTATACCATGATTAGAACGCAGTAAGAGAGCCTCGGATGGATGAAGAAAACGATATTTACGAAGGTCTGCGTCTGCGGGTAACCTCGGGCGGGTTGACGCCGAATACTAAATTAAAACCTGCCGTTTTGCGTAATGATTATAATTGTTCGGCCAGCACCATTCGAGAGGCTTTGTTCAGATTATCCACCGTTGGTTTGGTTTCTTTTCAAGAGCAGCGTGGCTTTCGCGTTCCAATTCCAACCGATCAAGCACAACATGAACTGACGCATCTGCGTATTTTGCTAGAATGCGAGGGGGCATGCTTGTCGATTCGTCAGGGTGGCATTGATTGGGAATCTCGGTTGACCGCGGCGCATCATAAATTGTCGCATATTGAAAAAAGAGTGCGAGGAAGCGCTGACCACACGCCACTTTTCATTCTTTGGGCAAAAGCCGAGCAAGCCTTTCATGAGACCCTCATTTCAGATTGCGGATCAGATGTGCTCAAAGCCACGCATGCGATGATCTACCAGCGATTTCGCCAGCAAGTTTTTAATTCTGATAAGAAATTTGTATTTGTTGCCGAAAACATTGAGCAGCATCAGGGAATTTTAGAGGCTGCTTTAATGCGAGATGAGGCATTGATTCGGTCTCGTATCTATAGCCATTTAGAAAGAAACTTGGTGTTCGACATGCCGCCCGAGCTGCCCAAGCTTCCTTATTAATCAGCGTTGACCTTGCCAGCGCTGGGCAAATCATCCTGAATATAGGTTGCGATGATCTCATCAAAACTGGCTTCTGCTTGAAAGCCCAGCGCACGCGCACGTTGCGCGGTGAAATTTCGAGGCCAGGAGGAAACGATATTAATGATCGTGTCATCAGGTCGACGCTCAATCAAGTTAACGACCGACTGGCCCGCAGCGCGGCGCAGCGCCTCTATTTGCTCCGCCACGGTGCAACTTACGCCTGGCAGGTTGAGCGCGCGCCGATTTTCCAACAGGCGGCTGTCTAACGTTGCGGCATGCCTTAAAAACCCCGCGGCTGCGCGCGGAGAAGCGTGCCAATGGCGCACGCTTTCATCCACGGGTAAAATTGCTTTTTGGCCATTTAAAGGCTCGCGTATGATCCCTGAAAAAAACGATGAGGCGGCTAGGTTGGCCTTGCCTGGGCGCACGCAGATCGTTGGTAACCGCAAGGATATCCCATCTACAAACCCTTTTCTGCTAAAATCTGACAGCAGCAATTCACAGGAGGCTTTTTGAGCTCCATAGCTGGTTTGAGGGGCGCTTAAAAACGTATCGTCAATCTGTTCCGGAAACGGGCCCCCGAAGACGGCAATTGACGAGGTGAAAATAATTTTGGGCACATATGTTCCGCCGGTTTCTATATGCAGTTTTCTTAACGCTTCCAGATAATGCCACATTGTGAACATATTAACTTGCCAGCCCGCGTCGAAATTGCTTTCAGCTTCGCCTGAAACGATCGATGCCAGATGAAAGACGAGATCGGGGCGCAATTGGGCAAGCATGGTAATATTTTGCGCATCGGTCAAAGAGCCGGTTATACAGCGCAGACGCCCGTCTTGTTTCAGGGGAAAAGCCATATCAAACAAAGTAATATCGAGCGTCTTATGGCCGGGCAAGCCGCTTGCCAAAAGGTGATTGGCAAGCTTTTGCCCCACCATACCGCCCCCGCCAAGGATCAAGATTTTTGTCATGGCTTGTTCTTTCCATGCTCGAGCAATTCTAAATACAGGCCAGAATGGTCTGTATCTGCGCCACCCATATGCTCAACGAAATATTTAAAGCGATCTCGGATATGCTGCGTGACGGGTAAGGTCACGCCAAGCTGTGCGGCTTCATTTAGCCCGTTATTCAGATCTTTGAGGTGAAATTTGGCAGGGCCACCAGGCACAAAATTGCCCGTCGTCATACGCTCTCCATGTTGCTGAAGAATAACGCTATCAGCAAAGCCGCCCTGCAAGGCTGCCCGCACCGCTGCCGGATCGGCGCCGCCGCGCTCGAGCAGCAGCATGGCTTCGGCAACCGCGCCGATTGTAACGGCAACGATGGCCTGGTTCGCCAGCTTGGCCAATTGTCCAGCGCCCGATGGCCCCACATGGGTTGACCGGCCCATGCCGGCCAGAACATCTTGAACTTGCGAAAAATCATCGACAGCCCCCCCAACCATAATTGCAAGACTGCCGGCTTCGGCCCCTTTGGTGCCGCCTGAAACGGGCGCGTCTAAATGGCGGATGTTAAAGGCGCGCAAATGCGCCGCTTGGGCGCGGGCTTCTTCTGGTTTCGTGCTGGACATATCCACCCAGACTGCGTCGGGTTTAAGCGCTTTTTGCAAGGCCGCATCATCTAAGATCAGGGCCACGGTCGGGCCATCTGACACCATTGAAATGATTATATCAGCATTTTTAACTGCCTCTGCGGCGCTTGTCGCCACATGCGCGCCAAAGCCAGAGAGCCCGATCGCTTTTTCAGCAGATCTGTTCCAAGCGCTGAGCGTGACGCCGGCGGCAGATAAATTCCTAGCCATTGGGAACCCCATAAGACCTGTTCCTAGAAATGCGACCTTTGATATTTCCGACATGGCATCCTCATTTTGCTCTTTATACCGTCACAATAAAGATGAAATTTCGGATGTCACTCAGGATTTGCCGGTCGTTGTGGCCGCGTTCTGTAACTGTTGAGTGTTCGTGCATCTGATGTTAGTCACAGCGAAGCGAAGGTTGCGTTGCCCAGAAATATTGGGTTTTAGCACGGGCAATGGGGGGAAGTGTATGTCTGGTAACAGATTGAAAAATAAACGCATTTTGGTGACGGCGGCGGGTCAAGGGATTGGCCGCGCGGCGGCTTTGGCGATGGCGGCTGAGGGCGCTGAGGTATTCGCCACTGATATAAATCCCGAAGGCTTGGCGCAGTTGAAATCTGAGGCGACCGGCACTTTAGAAATATTTGAATTAGACGTCCGCTCAGAGGCCTCTGTGGTGGCGGGCGTTTCAGTAGCGCAGCCCGATGTATTGTTCAATTGTGCCGGTTTTGTGCATAATGGCACGGTGCTAGAGGCCAGCGATGAAGATTGGGATTTCGCCTTTGATCTGAATGTGCGCTCGATGTTGCGGACCGTGCGGGCGGCTTTGCCGGGCATGTTAGAGCGCGGATCAGGCTCTATTATCAATATGTCTTCAGCCTGCTCTTCGGTTATCGGAGCGCCAAACCGGTTTGTCTATGGGACCACGAAGGCGGCGGTTCTGGGCCTCACAAAATCGGTTGCAATCGACTACATTACCAAAGGGATCCGCTGCAATGCGATCTGCCCGGGCACGGTTGAAAGCCCGAGCTTGCATGATCGCTTGCATGCCACCGGTGATTACGAGGCGGCGATGAAAGCTTTTATTGCGCGCCAACCGATGGGGCGGATTGCAAAAGCAGAAGAAATCGCGGCGCTGGTGGTGTATCTTGCCAGCGATGAAAGTGCCTTTACCACAGGGCAAGCCCATATCATTGATGGCGGATGGTCAGGATAAACTTATGAAAAAAATTCAAATTGAAGACTTAAGATCACGTAAATGGTTCATGAATGCGGATAACCGCGAAATGACAGCGCTTTATTTAGAGCGGTATCTGAATTACGGCCTGACGCGAAAAGAGCTGCAATCGGGCAAACCGATCATTGGGATCGCCCAAACCGGCAGCGATCTCAGCCCGTGCAACCGCCATCACCTTGAGCTGACCAAGCGCGTGCGCGACGGGATCATCGCGGCCGGCGGCACACCGATTGAAATTCCTGTTCACCCGATTCAGGAAACCGGCAAGCGCCCAACCGCGATGTTAGATCGCAATTTGGCCTATCTATCGCTTGTTGAAACCTTATTTGGCTATCCGCTTGATGGCGTGGTGCTGAATATTGGCTGCGATAAAACCACCCCTGCGCTGCTCATGGCGGCCGCGACGGTGAATATCCCGGCCATCGCGCTTTCGGTAGGACCGATGTTGAATGGCTGGTTCAACGGCGAGCGGACCGGGTCGGGCACCATCGTTTGGAAGGCACGCGAGATGTTGGCCTCGGGCGATATTGATGATGACGGTTTTATGGAGCTGGTTTCCAGTGCCGCACCCTCGGTTGGCTATTGCAATACGATGGGCACCGCCACCACGATGAATTCCTTGGCCGAAGCGCTGGGCATGCAATTGCCCGGCTCTGCAGCGATTCCGGCGCCCTATCGTGAACGCGGGCAAATCAGTTATGAAACTGGTTTGCGGATCGTCGATATGGTGTGGGAAGACCTGCGGCCAAGCGATGTGATGACGCGTGAGGCCTTTGAAAATGCGATCGTGATCAATTCTGCGATTGGCGGCTCTACCAATGCACCGATCCATTTGAACGGGATTGCGCGCCATCTTGGCGTGCCATTGAACAATGATGATTGGCAGAGCATTGGCCATGACATCCCGCTTTTGGTGAATTTGCAGCCCGCGGGGGAGTATCTGGGTGAAGATTATCAAAGGGCGGGCGGCGTCCCGGCGGTTGTTGGAGAGTTGCTCGAAGCTGGTTTATTGCCGCATCCCAAAGCGCTTACCGTCAATGGCGCATCGATGGGCGATAACTGTATCGACCGGCGCAGCGAAAACCAAGATGTGATCAAACCCGTTAGCGCGCCCATCAAAGCGCAAGCCGGGTTTATAAATTTATCGGGGAACCTGTTTGACAGTGCGATCATGAAAACCTCGGTGATCAGCGATAATTTTCGGCAAACCTATCTTTCAAACCCCGAGGACCCAGATGCGTTCGAAGGCCGGGCTATTGTGTTTGATGGGCCCGAAGAGTTTCACCATCGCATTGATGATCCTGCGGAAAATATCGATGAAACCTGTATTCTTTTCATGCGTGGTACAGGGCCGATTGGATATCCGGGGGGCGCCGAAGTGGTGAATATGCGCCCACCTGCCTATTTGCTGAAAAAAGGCGTTGAGGCGCTGCCTTGTATTGGCGATGGCCGTCAATCGGGCACATCAGGAAGCCCTTCAATTTTGAATGCCTCGCCAGAAGCGGCGGCTGGCGGTGGGCTGGCACTTTTGAAAACTGGCGATCGCGTCCGCATTGATCTTAAAAAATGCACGGCGGATATGCTGGTGCCTTTGGACGAGCTCGCAGAGCGCGCGCGCGCCTTTGAGGCCGAAGGCTATTCCTACCCAGAGAATCATTCGCCCTGGCAAGAGCTGTTCCGCGAAAAGGTCGGGCGCTTCGATGAAGGTATGATTTTGAAAGATGCCGATAATTACAGAGATATTGCGCGCAAATATGTGCCGCGCGACAACCATTAGGAGATAGAGAATGAAGCTTGTTCGTTACGGGGCCATCGGTGCGGAAAAACCTGGTTTGATTGATCAAAATGGGGATCTGAGAGACCTGTCATCGCATGTTGCTGATATTGCCGGGGCCGTGCTGCAAGATGCAGAGCTGGATAAATTACGCGCGCTCGATCCAAACAACCTGCCTTTGGTTGATGGCAGCCCACGCCTGGGCGCCTGCGTCGGAAACATTGGAAAATTTCTGTGTATCGGGTTGAATTATTCCGATCACGCGGCTGAAACTGGCGCCGCAATTCCCGAACATCCAATTTTATTTGCCAAAGCCACATCGGCTGTTGTTGGTCCGAACGATGATGTGTCGATGCCGCGCGGATCAACCCATACAGATTGGGAGGTCGAGCTGGGCGTGGTGATCGGTAAAACGGCCAAATATGTCTCGCAAGAAGAGGCGCTTGATTATGTGGCTGGCTATTGCGTTGTAAATGATGTGTCTGAGCGTCATTTTCAAACCTCGCTTACCGGGCAGTGGACGAAGGGAAAATCCTGCGACACATTCGGGCCAACCGGCCCTTGGTTGGTCACACGTGACGAAATTGTGGATCCGCAAAACTTGACGATGAGCTTAGATGTGAACGGCAAGCGGATGCAAACAGGCAACACCAATACGATGATTTTTTCCGTAGCGGAAATAATTGAACATCTTTCTGGGTTGATGTCTTTGCACCCGGGTGATGTGATCAGCACCGGAACCCCCCCTGGCGTTGGAATGGGGATCAAGCCGCAGCCGATCTATCTCAAGCGCGGCGATGTGATGGAGCTGACGATCGAAGGCCTTGGATCACAGCGTCAAAGCGTTACGGAAGACGCATGAGCATGCCTGATCTTTTACTGATCGGCGACGCAACGGACGAGATGCTGCATCGCCTTTCTGAAAAACTTAACATCCATGCATTGTCGGATATCGCAGATCCAAGCGCTTGGTTGGCAGAGCATGGTGATAAAATCTCCTACGTGGCCACCAATGGTCATGATGGGATTTTGCCCGCCTATATGGAGGCGATGCCCAATTTGAAAGTGATCAGCTGCTACGGGGTGGGCTATGATGCGATCGACACTGAAGCCGCCGCCGCACGCGGCATTCATGTCACGCATACGCCGAATGTATTGAATGCCGAAGTGGCGAGCACAGCGCTTTTGCTGATGCTCGCATGCTATCGAAACTTCTTGGCAGAAGACGCGTATGTGCGCTCGGGTGCGTGGGAGCGCGAGGGCAATGCGCCCTTGTCGCGCTCTGCAGATAATCAAATTGTTGGTATTTTGGGCATGGGTCGGATCGGGCAGGCCATTGCTCAGAAACTCGCTCCGTTTAACGCCAAAATTCTTTATCATTCGCGTAGCGCGAAGCCGGTGGATTATACCTATTGTGAGAGTCTGATCGATATGGCGCGCCAAAGTGATGTGTTGATTTGCATCACCCCAGGCGGGCCCGCAACGCGGCATCTTGTAAACGCAGACGTGTTGAATGCGCTGGGTCCTAACGGCACTTTGATCAATGTCAGCCGCGGGTCGGTTGTGGATGAAAAGGCTCTGATCGCGGCCTTGCAAGACGGGCGCCTTGGCTGGGCCGGGCTGGATGTGTTTGAGCAAGAGCCGAAAGTGCCCGAAACTTTGCGGGCGCTGTCAAATGTGGCCCTGTTGCCGCATGTGGGAAGCGCCACTGTGGAAACCCGCGCGGCGATGGGAAATCTGACGGTTGATAATATACTCACTCATCTCGCCTCGGGCAGCGTGATCAGCCCGGTGCCGGAATGCGCGCATCTATAAGGAGATCGCAGCGTGGGGGAGAACACCCAGATCGTTGAGGTAGAGGCGGCGCTTTTTGAGGTGCCGCTGGATGAGGTTTTGGTGGATGCCAAACATGGGGCGCATAGCCATTTTCAGCTGATCTGTGTCACCATTTGTTTGGCAGATGGACGCCGCGCCACCGGCTATACCTATACGGGCGGACGCGGCGGCCATGCGATTCTTGCGCTGATCCAGAACGATTTGGCGCCATTTTTAGTCGGGCGCTGCAGCATGGATATCGAAAGCTTGTATGAGCAAATGCTGTGGCATATGCATTATGTCGGGCGCGGAGGCATCGTAAGCTTTGCAATCTCTGCTGTTGATATTGCGCTTTGGGACTTGCGCTGCAAAGCTGCGGGTTTGCCGTTGTGGCAGATGGCAGGTGGCGCCGGCAACCGCTGCAAAGCCTATGCAGGCGGGATTGATCTGGCCTTTCCATTGCCCAAATTATGCGAGCATATTGAGGCTTATTTGGCGGCTGGTTTTAACGCGGTAAAAATCAAAGTGGGACAACCCAGTCTTGAGGAAGATATTGCGCGGATCCGCGCGGTGCGCGCGTTAATCGGGCCCCACATCCATTTCATGATTGACGCCAATTATGCGCTGGATGTGGCGCAGGCGATCGCGCTCGCCAAGGCGGTGCGCGATCAAAACATCTTGTGGTTTGAAGAACCGATTATCCCTGAAAATTTTGCTGGCTATGCGGAAATTTCCAAAGCGAGCGGCATCGCGGTTGCGCAGGGTGAAAACTTGCACACGCATGAAGAGTTCCAAATGGCGTTGGCGCAAAGCCAGTTGGGCTTTGTTCAGCCCGATGCGTCAAATTGCGGGGGCATCACGGGCTGGTTGCGCGTCGCGGGCGAGAGCGCACGCTCTGGCGTGCCGATTTGCAGCCATGGGATGCAAGAGTTACACGTGTCTTTGGTGAGCGGGCAAGCCCATGGCGGATGGCTTGAAGTGCATAGCTTTCCGATTGACCGATACACCAAGCAGCCCCTGCAACTGGAACAGCATTTGGCTGTGGCGCCGGATGCGCCGGGTATCGGGGTCGAGTTTGATTGGGAGCGGCTGCAGCCGTTTCGGCTGTAGCTGGCATAGGGGTTACAGCGAGGCGGTGATTCCACCATCGACGTAAAGCGTGTGGCCATTTACAAAACTAGACGCGTCAGAGGCCAAAAAGATGCAAGCCCCCACCAATTCTTCCACCTGCCCCCAGCGCCCTGCGGGGGTTCGATTGGTCAGCCAGGCGCTGAATTCGGGATCGGCCACCAAAGCCGCATTCAGGGGCGTGTCAAAATAGCCTGGCGCAATGGCATTGCATTGCAGCCCGTGTTTGGCCCAATCTGTCGCCATGCCTTTGGTCAAATTGGTCACGGCGCCTTTGGTGGCGGTATAGGGTGCAATGCCGGGGCGGGCCAAGGCTGATTGTACGCTGGCAATATTGATGATCTTTCCCCGTTCGCGCCCGATCATATGCCGGGCGACGGCTTGGCCCACGTGAAAGACTGACGCGATATTGGTTTGGAGCAATTGCTCAAATGCCTCGGGTGGAAAATCTTGCAACGCGGTGCGATGCTGCATTCCGGCATTGTTGACCAAAATATCAATCGCGCCAGACGCGCTTTCAAACCCGTCTATCGCCTCGCGTACCGCGGTATGATCCGTGGCATCAAACGCCAATTGATGGGTTTTTACACCGTTAGGCTCTAAGGCGCGCGCGGCGCTGGCCAGTTTTTCGGCATTGCGCCCGTTTAAGACGATTTCAACGCCTTCTGCCGCCAGACCTTTTGCCAGAGCAAATCCGATGCCTTGGCTTGATCCCGTGATTAAGGCACGCTTCCCAGTAAGATTGAACAATCCAGATGGCATTCGGTTTCTCCTTTTTGGGCCGGGGATTATTGGGCTTGGCCGCGACGGGTCTTATCGCTATCTTTAAACAGCTTGTACAGCAGGGAAAGCCACTTACATGAAAGCTTTGGTCATTCATGGCGCGAAAGATTTGCGTTTGGAAACGCGGGACGCAGAGGCGCCGGGACCCGGGCAGGTGGCGGTCGCTTTGAAAGCGGGGGGCATTTGTGGGTCCGACCTGCATTATTACAATCACGGTGGGTTTGGGCAGATCAAACTGCGTGAACCAATGGTTCTGGGGCATGAGGTTGCAGGTGAAATCGTTGAGCTTGGCCCCGATGTAGAAGGGCTACGGCTTGGGCAATTAGTGGCTATTTCACCCTCAAGGCCTTGTTATGATTGCTGTTATTGTAGAACTGGCCAATTGAATCATTGTTTGAATATGCGGTTTTATGGCAGCGCGATGCCGTTTCCGCATATTCAGGGGGCTTTTCAGGAATATCTGGTGGCAGAGGCGGATCAATGCGTTGTGGCCGATGGATTAACGGCGGGTGAAGCCGCGATGGCCGAGCCGCTGGCCGTGGCTTTGCATGCGGTGAAGCAAGCTGGCAATTTGATGGGGGCCCGCGTGTTGGTCACGGGCAGCGGTCCGATTGGAGCTCTGACTATTTTGGCTGCACGGCGCGCCGGCGCTGCAGAGATAATCGCCACTGACCTTTCGGATTACACGCTTGCGAAAGCGAAAGCCGCTGGGGCGGATCAAACGCATAACATCCTGACACAGCCACAGGCTTTGGCCGCTTACGGCCGTGATAAAGGCCAGGTCGATGTGCATTTTGAATGTTCGGGCGCAGCTGCTGCGCTGGCGAGCGGCATCTCAGTTTTACGACCCGCTGGGCAATTGATACAGCTTGGCTTGGGCGGTGATATGAACGTAGCAATGCAGGCGTTGACCGCCAAAGAAATTTCTTTGAAGGGCTCTTTTAGGTTTCATTTTGAGTTTAAGTCTGCGGTATCTTTGATGCAAAAAGGCTTGATAAAGGTTTCTGATTTGATCACCCAAAATGTGCCGTTGCATGATGCAATTGCAGGATTTGAAATGGCATCGGACCGGGGATCCGCGCTGAAAGTACAGATTGGGTTTTAATTGTTTGCGGCGCGGATGCGCTGCCTGCGCGTGAATGGGGCCTGATCCGGCCTGAAAAAGAAGCCGTTTCAATGGCGTACTCAGTGCCTTGATCTTAATATTATGCTATCTATTTGCGGAGAAGGCGTTGACCTTGGGTGGGGATGCTTTTACTGCCATATTGAGTGGATAAAAGTTGAACGGTGTGTATTTGAGATGAGCGACGAGCTGCAAGATGATGAGATCGATCTGCGCGAATTATTCGCCGCGCTGTGGGATGGAAAGCTTCTCATTTTTATCGTGACCTGCGCCGTATTTTTATTCTCCTCGGCATATTTGCATGTGGCCGAGCGCAGCTATACCGTGTCGGTCACGTTGCGCCCAACCGAAGAGCAAAGTTCGGCTGGCGGCAATTTGGGCGGGCTTGGCGGGCTTGCATCCTTGGCGGGGGTTCAATTGCCCAGCGGCGGCGCCACTGAATTCATCACATTTCAGGCGATGCTGAAGTCTCAAGAAGTGGCATCACGGCTTTTTGCCGATGAAACCTTGATACAGCGGCTTTTCGCAGGCGAATGGGATGAGAGCCGTAAAAGCTTTTTGCAGCCCATTCCCTCAACTTTGGGAAATGTCAAACGTCTGATCAAGCCGCTTTTAACCGGTGAGGGTCAAGCGGCCTATATCGCGCCCAACGCCGCGCGCTTGGCTCAAACATTATCCAGCAATCTATCGGTTTCTGAAGATAAAAACAGTGGCATGCTTAAATTGAGCATGGAAAGCGCTAAGCCAGAATTGGCAAGTGATCTCATGCTGGCGCTTATACGTGAAACTGATGGATTTCTTAAAGAGCGTTTCGTGGTTTCAGGGTCAGAAGCGCTGCAGTTCTATCAACAGAAAATCTCTAAAGCGCGCTCGCGCGAACACCGCGAAGCATTGGCGAAACTGATTGCGACTGAAGAGCAAAAATTAATGCTGGCCACGCGGGAAGGGCCTTTTGTGGTTGAAATTATGATGGGCCCGGATCAATCCTTGCGGCCCACATCACCCAAAAGCAGCTTGGTCTTGGCGCTGGGTTTGGTGTTGGGGCTGTTTTTAGGGGCCGCTGTGGTTTTGATGCGCAAAGCCCTTGGTGGCAATGAAAAGAAAGTATCACAATCATGATCTCATTGGTTCGCAGCTTCATAATTTTGGTTTTGCTTGCAACGAATAGCCCGGCGCAAACCTCGCCGCTTGAGCAGTTGTTACAACAGCAATCGCAGGGGCTGCCATTGGGCAGCGATATGCAAAGCCTAGAGAATATGTTTTCCGGGCAGGGTTTTGACATTAATCCTGAAAATGCTAGGCGTACGGCCAAACAGCCGGTAATCCCGAATGAGCAAAATGTTAGACTGCTGGACCGGCGGTTAACGGCGGAAGAAGCCCAACAGCGCGCGCAAGAGGGGCAAGCGCTGTCGAATGATGTATTGAATGGGCAATCGAAGGAACAAGCGCTCTCGATGGTCGAAACCTATTACAAGGTTCTTACCGGTGAAAACTTGGACGTGTTCGGAACAGGCAAATCCGCTGCGTTAAACAATATTGCGAATGACCCTGCTGATGAATTGGTCTTTTTCAACTCTTTAGGTTCAGATTACCGCCTGGCCGCAGGCGATGTTCTTGCCATCTCAATCCGCGGATTGAGCAGCACAGATGAGGAAGCCGTGGTTGATGGTGAAGGCAAAATCGCTATATCCGGGATGCTGCCGGTTATCGCGGCAGGGCGTTCTATCGCGGATGTGCAAAATGACATCAAGCAAATCTTGGAAGTCGATGATGCCTCTGCCAATGTGTATGTCAGCCTTGC